>ERZ1023503.4-NODE-4-length-154909-cov-71.262027_pt1 | contig 154909 bp, 132 predicted proteins | sample MGYA00380546_ERZ1023503 | MGnify/ENA primary metagenome ERZ1023503 (study PRJEB33173, sample SAMEA4830350) | metagenome | study: EMG produced TPA metagenomics assembly of the PRJEB25223 data set...
TTTCATAATAAAAACACCCCAAAAGTTAGATTTTTTCTGTCTAACTTTTGGGGTGTAGTTCATGTACACCTGATATGATGCGTTTTTTGAATTTTATAGACTGCTCGTTTAAACTCTATTTACCTCGTACATTCCGGAGCGAGACGGAATATTAGCCACATACAAAATGAGTACTATTAGGATTTTATTTTCGTGTACAATTTCAGCTATTCTTGTTATAATCAGCCTATAGGAATCAAGGAGGTGACTCTTATGGCTGTTTTTGTGTCTTTGGATGGAATTGTGGTAGAAGTACTTGATGTCTTTTCTTCTTTTAATGGGGATAGTGAGTTTTTCTTGTGTAAACGTCTTAAAGACAAGAGTCAGTTTGTTATGGAACGCTCTCAGTTCGAGGAGATGTTCCAACTTCAAAGTAGTCGCTTGACGACGCAAGAAAAATTACAATTGTTTACCTCTGTGTTTGCTGGCCGTTATGATGTTTATGCTAAGAGTTTTATCAATGATCAAGGGAAAATTCAGTATTTTCCTTCCTATGATTGTGGTTGGAAGCAGTTGCTACCTGAAAAACGGAGTTTCCAGACATTGACGGATTCCGTTTTGAAATCTCATTTTCGTGGGGAGACAGCTATCGGTATCTTTCCTATGCACTTAGATGATAGCTGTCATTTTTTGGTACTGGATTTTGATGAAGGAGATTGGAAAGAAGCTGGTTTAACCATTCGAAGAATAGCCAGGGAACGCCAGATGGAAGCCCATTTAGAGATTTCTCGTTCGGGTCACGGACTCCATATTTGGTTCTTCTTTGAGGAAGCGATTCCGAGTCGAGAGGCTCGCTTGTTTGGAAAGAAACTGATAGAACTGGCAATGCAGGAAAGTATGCAACTGTCCTTTGATTCTTTTGATCGCATGTTTCCAAATCAGGATGTCCTTCCTAAGGGGGGATTTGGAAATTTGATTGCCTTGCCTTTTCAAGGAGAAGCTTACCATCAAGTGCGAACGGTCTTTGTGGATGAACATTTTCAACCTTATGGAGACCAATGGAGGTATCTGCAAGGAATTCAGAAGATTTCAACTGCTAAAGTGGCACTGTTAATCCAAGAGGAGTTAGGCAAGCAAGAATTGGATAAGGAGTTGAAGGTCGTTTTATCCAATATGATCCAACTTAAAAAATCGTCTGTGACACCCAAGACACTGTTTTTCTTGAAAAATATGGCTTCATTTTCTAATCCCGAATTTTATTTAAAGCAGGCTATGCGACAGCCAACCTATCAAATTCCTGAGCGAATGTATTTATTTGGAGAATCCGATTATTATTTATGGCTGCCAAGAGGCTTGTTATATCCATTGCAAGATAAATTTAAGCAGGTAGTTGTGGAGGATAGGAGAAAGGTACAAAGGTCTATTAGAGTAGCATTTAAGGGAGAGCTTACTTTGGAGCAAGAATTAGCCCTGTCAGATATGAATTCTAAAGAAAATGGTTTACTTCATGCGGGACAGGTTTTGGAAAGAGCGTTTTAGGTGCTGCTCTTATCTCTGAACGTAAGACAAAAACCATTATCCTAGTTCATAATAGGCAACTCTTAGACCAATGACTGGATCGTTTAAAGTGTTTTTTGACTTTCGAAGAGGCAGAAGCTACCCGTTATACACCATCAGGTCGTGAAAGGGTAATAGGCTATGTCGGGCAGTACGGTGGGACTAAGAAATGACTGAGTAAACTGGTTGATGTTGTTATGATTCAATCTCTATTTAAGTTGGAAAATAGTCAAAGTCTTTTGGATGAGTATGAGATGATGATTGTGGATGAGTGTCACCATATCTCTGCCTTGATGTTTGAAAAAGTTGTTGCTCAGCTTAGAGGGAAGTATCTTTACGGTTTGACGGCTACGCCTGAGCGTAAGAATGGTCATGAGCCTATTGTTTTTCAGAGAATTGGTGAGATACTCCATACTGCTGATAAGAGGGAAACGGATTTTAAACGGCAATTGCAATTAAGATTCACTTCTTTTGGTCATTTGGAGATTGAAAAGACCAAAGCAAGTAATTTTATACAGCTCAGTGATTGGATTGCTACAGACTCAGCGAGGAATCAGTTGATTCTCAAGGATATTCTAGCCCAAGTGGCAGAAGGACGGAATATCTTGGGTTTAGTTAATCGAATTCAACAGATAGATGTCTTTGAAAAGTTATTGAAAGAGAAAGAGGTTGATGACTGTTACATTATTAGCGGAAAAACCAAAGTCCGAGAAAGAACGAGTTTACTGGAGACGTTAGAACAGTTAGATAAAGGGTTTGTTTTGTTGTCTACTGGAAAATACATTGGCGAAGATTTTGACTTACCTCAGTTGGACACGCTTATCTTGGCAGCACCCTTTTCTTGGAAAAATAATTTAATTCAGTATGCAGGTCGGATTCATAGAAACTACAAGGATAAGTCTTTGGTGCGTATTTTCGATTATGTGGATATTCATGTTCCTTATTTAGAAAAGATGTTTCAGAAACGACAAGTAGCTTATCGAAAGATGGATTATCGTGTCATCGAGGGTGAGGAGAAACAATTCGTTTATGTTGATAGTAGATATGAGAAGGTGTTGAGAGAGGACTTAGCAGGGGAAAGACAGGAATGTCTGCTTATTTTACCTTATGTGCACCAGACAAAACTGATGAATTTTCTAAAAGAATTTAGGATTAGTCAAATTGAGATATGTATACCAGAGACGGTTGCAAATAAAGCATGGCTAGACCAGTTGAAGAGCCAGAAAATTAAAGTGTCTTTTACTCAATCAAAAATAGTAACGCCTATTCTTTTGGTGAATAAGACTATTGTTTGGTATGGTGCAATGCCATTATTAGGGAAGGTAGATGAGATGACCATATTACGTTTGGAATCAGCTAGTATAGTTTCTGAACTAGTGGCAGGTTTACGATAGAGAAAATTTTTAAAAATTTCTATGTATGATTCTCATTTCTTTAGTGAGACTGTTGCCATTATCACATTCGAATCACACAAAATAAAAAAATTTTTATAAGTACTTGACAAATAGATTGAAATATCATAAAATAAAAACGGTTACAGAGTTATTAATTATTTAAGCTTCATGTCACCATTAAAAATTGAAATAAAAGGATGTTATCACTAATACAAGTGAGCAGGAACCTATTTAATCACATCAGAAGAAGTTTCTTGATGTTTTTAAGTAGGTTCCTTTTATTTTAAAAGGGAAATTTTATGATCATAAAACGAATACTAAACCACAATGCCGTAATTGCGCAAAGTAAAAAAGATATCGATATTCTTCTTTTTGGAAGGGGAATAGCTTTTGGAAGAAAAACTGGAGATAAAGTAAATCCAATTGATATTGAGAAAAGTTTTTTTCTCAAAAATAGAGATAATATGACCCGTTTTACAGAGATGTTTATTAACGTTCCTTTGGAGTTGGTGTACATCACCGAAAAAATAATTAACCTAGGTAAAATAACATTGGGTAATAATTTTGATGAAATTATCTATATTAATTTAACGGATCATATTTCTTCGAGCATAGAACGTTATAAAGAAGGGATTATTATTTCGAATCCCCTACGCTGGGAAATATCGAAATATTATAAAGAAGAATTTGAACTTGGGAAAAGGGCTTTACAAATAATAAAAAAAGAGTTAGGTATTGAACTTCCAATTGATGAAGCTGCATTCATAGCGCTACATTTTGTTAATGCTAATTTAGAAAATAATTTTCAAGAGTCGTATAAAATCACTGAAATAATTATGGGAATTGAGAAAATCATTCAAGATTTCTATTGTACTGAGTTTAACCAAGATTCTATTGATTATTATAGATTCATAACTCATATAAAATTATTTGCCCATCGCTTGGTTGAAAATACAACTTATTGTGACGATGATGATGAAGACTTGTTAGCATTAATGAAAAATAAATATCCTAGAGAATATGAATGTGGTGAACAGGTGGCAATGTTTATACAAACTGAGTACAATTATTTGCTGACTTCTAGTGAATTAGTTTATTTGATGGCTCATATTCGTCGCTTAACAAAAAATTTAGATTAATAGAATAGGAGAATACCATGAGTTATAAAGATACGGTACAAAAAATCCTCGATGTAATTGGAGGTGAAAAAAATGTCAATAGAGTTACCCATTGTGTAACACGTTTAAGATTAGAATTAAAAGATGAAAATTTAGTCAATGATGATGATGTGAAGAAGATACCAGGTGTAATAGGTATTATGAAAAAGAATGGACAATATCAAATTATACTTGGTAATGATGTAGCTAATTATTATAAAGAATTCGTTAAACTTGGCAATTTTGAATCCGATTCAGTTGTTCAAGGGCACAAAGGGAATATTTTAGAAAGAATCATTGAGTATATCGCTGGTTCCATGACTCCAATCATTCCAGCAATGTTAGGGGGAGGTATGCTGAAAGTCTTGGTAATTATTTTACCAATGCTTGGTATATTGCAATCAGATTCTCAGACTATTGCTTTTTTGACATTTTTTGGGGATGCTCCATATTATTTCTTACCGCTGTTATTAGCTTATTCTGCATCACAAAAATTAAAAGTAACATCTACATTAGCTATGTCTGTAGCAGGTGTACTTCTCCATCCAAATTTTGTTCAAATGGTGCAATCAGGGAATCCTCTTAGTTTATTTGGTGCACCTGTGACACCAGCTAGTTATGGTTCGTCAGTCGTTCCAATTCTTATTATGGTTTGGTTGATGAAATATATTGAAAAAATGATTGCTAAATTAACACCAGCTGTTACTAAGAGTTTTTTGCAACCTACGCTAGTATTATTAGTATCAAGCTGTATTGCCTTAGTTGTAGTCGGACCTATTGGAGTAATTGTTGGTGAAGGATTATCAAATCTAGTTGGGCAAATGTATGGTGTAGCTGGATGGCTTACATTAGCTATTCTTGGTGCTATTATGCCATTTATTGTTATGACTGGAATGCATTGGGCTTTTGCACCTATTTTTTTGGCGGCATCTATTGCTACTCCAGACGTATTAATTCTTCCAGCAATGTTAGGGTCAAACTTAGCTCAAGGGGCTGCTTCGATGGCTGTTGCATTAAAGAGTAAAAATAATAATACAAAACAAATTGCTTTTGCAGCAGGTTTCTCAGCCTTACTTGCAGGGATTACCGAACCTGCATTATATGGTGTGACTTTAAAATATAAAAAACCGCTTTATGCAGCTATGATTGGTGGTGGATTAGCGGGATTATTTGCAGGTCTTACTAGTGTTAAAGCATATCTATTTGCTGTCCCATCTTTGATAGCGTTGCCTCAATTTATTTATTCTGATGTGCCATCAAATATTGTAAATGCTTTAATTGTGGCGGTCATTTCGGTTGTTATTACCTTTGTATTAGCTTATATATTTGGAATCGATGAAGAAGAGAGTTCTAGCAATTTAGAAGTTAAAGCTGGAGTTTCAAATAAAAAAATGATATTTTCTCCTATATCAGGAGAAATCATTCCGTTAAGCGATGTCCAGGATAAAACATTTTCAGATAAACTAATTGGAGACGGAGTAGCGATTATCCCAAGTGAAGGTAAGGTTTATGCACCATTTGATGGGAAAATTACAAATATTTTTCCGACTAAGCACGCAATTGGATTGAAGAGTGATGAGGGTGTTGAGTTACTAATTCATATTGGATTAGATACTGTTGAGCTAAAAGGTCAAGGTTTTATTAGTCATGTAGAAGAAGGAGACAGAGTTTTCAAAAATCAGTTGATTTTTGAAATGGACTTGAATTTAATCAAGACTAAAGGCTACGAAACAGTTACACCAGTAATTGTAACGAATACCAATGATTTTCTAGATGTATTAGTATTACCTAATAATCAGACAATCGAGCATTCTAAGGAATTACTGGTAATATTATAATGGAGGAAAGTTATGACCATTTTTCCAGATGATTTTCTTTGGGGTGGAGCTGTTGCAGCTAATCAAGTAGAGGGAGCATATAATGAAGATGGTAAGGGCTTATCAGTTCAGGATGTGTTACCCAAAGGTGGATTAGGAGAAGCAACAGAAAATCCTACAGAAGATAACTTAAAATTGATAGGTATTGATTTTTATCATAAATATAAGGAAGATATATCCTTGTTTTCTGAAATGGGCTTTAATGTTTTTCGTACTTCTATTGCATGGAGTAGAATTTTTCCAAAAGGAGATGAAGAAGAACCTAACGAAGCTGGTTTGAAATATTATGATGAATTGTTTGATGAACTACATGCTCACGGGATAGAGCCACTTGTAACTCTTTCACACTATGAGACTCCATTATATTTAGCAAGAAAATATCATGGATGGGTTGATAGGAGAATGATTCATTTTTATGAAAAATTTGCTCGAACAGTTTTAGAAAGGTATAAAGATAAAGTTAAATATTGGCTTACATTTAACGAAGTAAACTCTGTTTTGGAATTACCATTTACTAGTGGAGGAATAGATATACCTAAGGAGAATCTTTCGAAACAAGAATTATATCAAGCTATACATCATGAATTAGTCGCCTCAAGTTTGGTTACAAAAATTGCTCGTGAGATTAATTCAGAGTTTAAGGTGGGATGTATGGTATTAGCTATGCCAGCTTATCCAATGACTCCAAATCCAAAAGATGTATGGGCGACTCATGAGTATGAGAATCTAAATTATCTATTTTCAGATGTGCATGTTAGAGGTTATTATCCGAATTATGCAAAAAGATATTTTAAGGAAAATGACATTAACATAGAGTTTGCAGCTGAAGATGCAGAGTTATTAAAAAATTATACTGTAGATTTTTTATCCTTTAGCTATTACATGAGTGTGACTCAATCTGCTATTCCAACACAGTATAATTCAGGAGAAGGGAATATTATTGGTGGTTTAGTAAATCCTTATTTAGAGTCTTCAGAGTGGGGATGGCAAATTGATCCAATTGGACTACGTATAATTTTAAATAGATATTATGACCGTTATCAAATCCCATTATTTATAGTAGAAAATGGATTAGGTGCTAAAGATCAACTAATAAAAGATGAACTTAATAACTTAACCGTCCAAGATGATTATAGAATTCAGTATATGAAAGAACATTTATTGCAAGTTGCTGAAGCTCTACAGGATGGTGTTGAAATTATGGGCTATACGTCTTGGGGATGTATTGACTGTGTTTCTATGTCCACTGCACAACTTTCTAAAAGGTACGGTCTCATTTATGTTGATCGAAATGATGATGGAAATGGCACATTCAATCGATATAAGAAAATGTCCTTTACTTGGTATAAAGGAGTGATTGAATCAAATGGAGAATCCTTATTCAAATAGTTTGTTTATTGATGATTAGATATTATCACGGTTAAGGCAACATCTCATTAAATATGAAATAAAGAGGTTTGGAAGACATCAAATTCTAAACCTCTTTATTTTATAGGGGGATTAATTAATTTAATTTTGTTACAGAGAGCCGATTATAAATAGTTAACTTAGGATAGATTGGTTATATATAGTAGACTGAATCTAAAATAGTACGAAACAATTGCTAAAACATTTATAGAAATTAATTTTACTTTCCCAATCGATTTGTTTTCATCTTATTTCAATCCGCTATAAAGTTAGATAAGAATAAGCTAACAAGCAGAAGTAAGATAGGTCTTGCAAGAATGGTAAAAATCTGATAAACTAAGTAGTAATTGAATAGGAATCTGAAAGACTAGTAGCCCAAGGGAAGTATATCAGGGAGGAGAGCCGTGACTGCAAGCTCTCTATATGAAAGCTGGGTGAATTCACTTGCGCATGGATTTAGAAATGAAGGTCTGACTTGTCAGATGAAAACGGATGGTACCGCGTGTCAACGCTCCGAGTGGAGTTTTTGGCATGTGGTTTTCTTTTTATCTACGAGAGACTGATGGAGGAAATATGTCAACTATTGAAGAACAATTAAAAGCGCTTCGCGAAGAAACGCTGGCTAGCTTGAAGCAGATTACTGCTGGAAATGAAAAAGAGATGCAAGATTTGCGTGTCTCTGTCCTTGGTAAAAAGGGTTCGCTCACTGAAATCCTCAAAGGGATGAAAGATGTTTCTGCTGAGATGCGTCCAATCATCGGGAAACACGTCAATGAAGCTCGTGATGTCTTGACTGCTGCTTTTGAAGAAACAGCTAAGCTCTTGGAAGAAAAGAAAGTCGCGGCTCAACTGGCTAGCGAGAGTATCGATGTGACGCTTCCAGGTCGTCCAGTTGCGACTGGTCACCGTCACGTTTTGACACAAACCAGTGAAGAAATCGAAGATATCTTCATCGGTATGGGTTATCAAGTCGTGGATGGTTTTGAAGTGGAGCAAGACTACTATAACTTTGAACGTATGAACCTTCCAAAAGACCACCCAGCTCGTGATATGCAGGATACTTTCTATATCACTGAAGAAATCTTGCTCCGTACCCACACGTCTCCAGTTCAGGCGCGTGCTATGGATGCCCATGATTTTTCTAAAGGTCCTTTGAAGATGATCTCGCCAGGGCGTGTCTTCCGTCGCGATACGGACGATGCGACCCACAGTCACCAATTCCACCAAATCGAAGGCTTGGTAGTTGGGAAAAATATCTCTATGGCTGATCTTCAAGGAACGCTTCAGTTGATTGTCCAAAAAATGTTTGGTGAAGAGCGTCAAATTCGTTTGCGTCCATCTTACTTCCCATTCACAGAGCCATCTGTTGAGGTGGATGTTTCTTGCTTCAAGTGTGGTGGAGAAGGCTGTAATATATGTAAGAAAACAGGTTGGATCGAAATTATGGGGGCCGGTATGGTTCACCCACGTGTCCTTGAAATGAGTGGTATCGATGCGACTGTATACTCTGGCTTTGCCTTTGGTCTTGGACAAGAGCGTGTAGCTATGCTCCGTTATGGAATCAACGATATCCGTGGATTCTACCAAGGAGATGTCCGCTTCTCAGAACAGTTTAAATAATGATTATAAAAGTAGAAATGGCAGATGTTGAGGTGTTGGCTAAAATTGCCAAACAAACCTTTCGTGAAACCTTTGCGTATGATAATACGGAAGAGCAGTTACAGGAATACTTTGAAGAGGCTTATAGTCTGAAAACTTTGTCAACTGAGTTGGGAAATCCTGACTCTGAAACCTATTTCATTATGCATGAGGAGGAGATAGCTGGTTTTCTCAAAGTCAACTGGGGAAGTGCTCAAACTGAGAGAGAATTAGAGGACGCTTTTGAAATTCAACGCCTCTATGTGCTACAAAAATTCCAAGGATTTGGACTAGGTAAGCAACTGTTTGAATTCGCACTTGAACTTGCTACAAAAAATAGTTTTTCTTGGGCTTGGCTAGGTGTTTGGGAGCATAATACAAAAGCTCAAGCCTTTTATAATCGATATGGTTTTGAAAAATTTAGCCAACATCATTTTATGGTTGGTCAAAAAGTAGATACGGATTGGTTACTGAGAAAGAAATTAAGGTAAGAAGAGGATTCTTCTATTGAAATGATAGGAAAGGAAAAGAACCAGTGTGGCAATGGTCATTCTGGAGAACTAAATTATGCTTATATCTTATAAATGGTTAAAAGAATTGGTGGACATTGATGTGCCATCACAAGAGTTGGCTGAAAAAATGTCAACTACAGGAATCGAGGTAGAGGGTGTCGAATCACCAGCTGCTGGTCTCTCAAAAATTGTCGTCGGTGAGGTCTTGTCTTGCGAAGATGTGCCAGAGACTCACCTCCATGTTTGTCAGGTTAACGTTGGCGAAGAAGAGCGTCAGATCGTTTGTGGTGCCCCAAATGTGCGTGCTGGGATCAAGGTCATGGTGGCTCTTCCAGGAGCTCGTATCGCTGATAACTACAAAATCAAAAAAGGAAAAATCCGTGGTTTGGAGTCACTTGGAATGATCTGTTCACTTGGTGAATTGGGAATTTCTGACTCAGTTGTGCCTAAGGAATTCGCAGATGGCATCCAAATCTTGCCTGAAGATGCCGTGCCAGGTGAGGAAGTCTTTTCTTACCTAGACTTGGATGATGAAATCATCGAACTTTCCATCACACCAAACCGTGCAGATGCCCTTTCTATGTGTGGAGTGGCTCACGAAGTGGCAGCCATCTATGACAAGGCAGTCAACTTTAAAGAATTTACTCTAACAGAAACTAATGAAGCTGCGGCAGATGCCCTTTCTGTCAGCATTGAGACAGACAAGGCGCCTTACTATGCAGCTCGTATCTTGGACAATGTGACCATCGCACCAAGTCCACAATGGTTGCAAAACCTTCTCATGAACGAAGGAATCCGTCCCATCAATAACGTAGTGGACGTGACCAACTACATCCTGCTCTATTTTGGTCAACCAATGCATGCCTTTGACTTGGATAACTTTGAAGGGACTGACATCCGTGTGCGTGAAGCGCGTGCTGGTGAAAAATTGGTGACCTTGGACGGTGAAGAACGTGACTTGGACGTGAATGACCTAGTCATCACTGTCGCAGACAAGCCAGTAGCCCTTGCAGGTGTCATGGGTGGTCAAGCAACAGAAATCTCTGAAAAATCTAGTCGTGTTGTCCTTGAAGCTGCTGTTTTCAATGGCAAATCTATCCGTAAGACAAGTGGTCGCCTGAACCTTCGTTCTGAGTCATCTTCTCGCTTTGAAAAAGGAATTAATGTGGCAACAGTTAATGAAGCCCTTGATGCGGCAGCTAGCCTGATTGCGGAACTTGCAGGTGCGACGGTGCGTAAGGGCATCGTTTCAGCGGGTGAGCTTGATACTTCAGATGTAGAAGTTTCTTCAACCCTTGCTGATGTTAACCGTGTCCTCGGAACTGAGCTGTCTTATGCTGATGTAGAAGACGTCTTCCGTCGTCTTGGCTTTGGTCTTTCTGGAAATGCAGACAGCTTTACAGTCAGAGTCCCACGTCGTCGTTGGGATATCACAATCGAAGCTGACCTCTTTGAAGAAATTGCTCGTATCTATGGTTATGACCGCTTGCCAACTAGTCTACCAAAAGACGATGGTACAGCAGGTGAATTGACAGCCACACAAAAACTCCGCCGTCAAGTTCGTACTATTGCTGAAGGAGCAGGTTTGACAGAAATCATCACCTATACTCTAACAACTCCTGAAAAAGCAGTTGAGTTTACGGCTCAACCAAGTAACCTTACGGAACTCATGTGGCCAATGACTGTGGATCGTTCAGTCCTCCGTCAAAATATGATTTCAGGTATCCTTGATACCGTTGCCTACAACGTGGCTCGTAAGAATAAAAACTTGGCCCTTTACGAGATTGGAAAAGTCTTTGAACAAACAGGTAATCCAAAAGAAGAACTTCCAAATGAAATCAACAGTTTTGCCTTTGCCTTGACAGGCTTGGTTGCTGAAAAAGATTTCCAAACAGCAGCAGTTCCAGTTGATTTCTTCTATGCTAAGGGAATCCTTGAAGCCCTATTTACTCGTTTGGGACTCCAAGTAACCTATACAGCAACATCTGAAATCGCTAGCCTTCATCCAGGTCGTACAGCCGTGATTTCACTCGGTGACCAAGTTCTTGGTTTCCTTGGCCAAGTGCATCCAGTCACTGCCAAGGCTTACGATATTCCAGAAACGTATGTGGCTGAGCTTAACCTTTCAGCTATCGAAGCTGCGCTTCAGCCAGCGACTCCATTTGTAGAAATCACCAAATTCCCGGCAGTCAGCCGTGACGTTGCCCTTCTCCTCAAGGCAGAAGTGACTCATCAAGAAGTTGTAGATGCTATCCAAGCTGCCGGCGTGAAACGTTTGACAGATATCAAACTCTTTGACGTCTTCTCAGGTGAGAAATTGGGACTTGGTATGAAGTCAATGGCTTATAGCTTGACCTTCCAAAATCCAGAAGATAGCTTAACGGACGAAGAAGTCGCACGCTATATGGAAAAAATCCAAGCATCGCTCGAAGAAAAAGTCAATGCAGAAGTGCGTTAAACGATAGTATGATACAAATTCCCCCTCTAGTTTATGAACACTAGAGGGGTGATTTTATATAAAATAATTAAAATGTGATTTCTGTAAAAATACATCTATGATCAGAGTTTTGAAAACTTACAATGTCTAAATCTTTAACATAGTAGTGGTTTTTAGGCAATAAAATATGATCTATTGTTGCATTAAAAAGTTTTGGACTTTGGCTATTCCAAGTTCCTCTTTCAAAAGGTGGCAGTGCATTTAATGCGTCCCTATGAGAGCTTATTTTTGCAAGTGCTCCATGACGCATAGTTGCATTAAAATCACCTGCAATAATAGCCTTTGGATATTTTGAAGCCAATTGATTATGAATGATGTTTAAGTCTTGCTTCCAGATTTCCATTAAACCTGGCAGAGGAGGAGCAGTATGCAAGGCAATGATATCTGGTATATTTTGTTTTCTCGAATGTAATACAATTGTCCCGAACCGTGTTGTATGAAAAGTTTTAGCTTCTGTATAGAAACCATAACTTTTCTTGACAATCACAGTCACAGGAGCTATTCCACTATTGGTAGGTGGAGAAGTGAAAATATCATAGTTGGCCATAGAAAGTCCAACTTGATGAAACAATAGTTTGATTCTCTGGTTTTCTTGCTCACCTCTGATATTGGTAGCTAGTTCAGGGAATATAGCCATATCGGCGTCAAAATGGCTAAAAATTCGCTCAATATGTTGTGCTTCTATTTGATTAGCGACGTTCCAAGTTACTAATTTTAAGGTTTTAGTCTTATTTGATGCAGAAGAAAGGGTTTTATCTGTTCCGAATAATAGTAATATGAGCGATAGTAAGAGCAAAATGCCAGAGTAAAACCGTATTTGTTTATTTTTCTTGTAAAAAGATAGGAAAAAAAATAAGAAACTTAAAATAGCAGCCATAGTTGCAGTAGCTAAGGGGAAGGCATAAATCTGTGCCAAGATAGGTTGGGTAGATAGCCAAATGTTAAGATTAGAAGATGGGAAAAAAGAATAAGTTATGATAGGGATAGAAAAGAGAATGACCGAAAGGGCAGAGAGAAATGTTTTAATCATTGTGTGAGTACCTCAATTTGCAATGGTTGCTCGGAGCTAATGTGACTTTGTGACTTTACTTGATTGATATTCTTTTTCTTGTCTTCCTCATAGATTAAGTACAACCCAAGTAAAAAAAGTCCAATTTAAGATTGAAATGATTAAAAGGCACAGAAATGCAAGACAATTATACTACAAAAGGCAAACATTTGACAATCGATAGCCGTCGCTTAATCGAACGATGGAAAAAAGAAGGAAAATCAAATAGAGAAATTGCCTCTCTACTTGGAAAAGCTCCTCAAACTATCCATACTGAAATCAAGTATGGGACAGTCCGAAAATGTCTTGGAAAAGGGCGCTTCAAAGAGGTTTATTCTGCCGACTATGCTCAACAGTCTTATGAAAATAATCGCAAGCACTCGGTCAAGAGATCAAGCGTGACCAAGGAACTAAAGGAAAAGATTCTCCACTATCATAACCAAAAATTTTTGCCTGAAATGATGGTGATGGCTAAAGGGGTTAACGTGGGAATTTCAACCATTTACTATTGGATTCATCATGGAAAGTTGGGGTTAAGCAAACAGGATTTGCTTTATCCTAGAAAAGGAAAATCTGTTAAGAAACAAGTTAGTCCCAATTTTAAACCCGCTGATCAATCTATCGAATCATAATTCGCTCATTTTTTCAAAAAATACATAGATCTAAAAGAAAGAGGGGGAAGTGATGAAGAATAGTGCTATTGGGAGTAATTGGAAGGATGTCTATCTGAGCTCTTTAGCAAGGAGGAAATCCTTGAAAGTGATATGCGAGTAGCTATCATGAGCGAGTTGATTGAAGCCAGAAATAAGCAAGGAATCAGTCAGAAAAAGCTAGAGGAAGTCAGTGGAGTGAGTCAGCCTGTTATAGCTAGGATGGAGACAGGTAAGACTAGTCCACAGTTGGACACAGTCTTAAAAGTCCTAGCTAGTCTAGGAAAGACACTAGCAGTCGTTCCACTTGAACAGGGAAAAAGTTGACTAGAATCAGTTATAGTCTTTTCTAATAACAAGCCATAGTCACTTATAAGAATTACTAATAACGCGTTTGAACCGTCTAACTGAAATAAAGCTATAAAACAAGCTATACAAAGGATTTGAGACGTTTGCTTCAAGTCTTTTTCTTTTGTCCGAAACAGATATATAGTTTCAAACTATATCAAACCCTAATTTTTTACAATTATACAGACGCTTTCTTTTCTGTTAAGATAGTTTCAACAACAAATTTTGGAGGACACATCATGTCAACTACAATCGTCGGTTTCCCTCGTTTGGGCGAATTCCGTGAATTAAAATTTACAACTGAAAAATACTTTAGAAAAGAAATCTCAGAAGAAGAACTTTTAGCAGCAGCAAAAGACTTGCGTGCTAAACACTGGAACATTGTCAAAGAAAAAGGCATCACTGAAATTCCATCAAATGACTTTTCTCACTATGATAACTTCCTAGATGCGGCTTTCCTTTTCAACGTGGTGCCTGCATCCGTTCAAAACTTGGACTTGTCTGACCTTGAGCGCTACTTCGCTTTGGGACGTGGTTACCAGGGAGAAAAAGGGGACGTTCGCGCCCTCCCAATGAAGAAATGGTTTAACACTAACTACCACTACATCGTTCCTAAATTTGAAAAAGACACTCAAGTAAAATTGGCTGGTCACAAGATTTTTGATGAGTTCCAAGAAGCCAAAGAAATTGGATTGAACACTCGTCCTGTTCTTGTAGGTCCCTTCACTTTCCTTCAATTGTCAGACTTTGAAGAAGGCGTGAAAGCAGACGACTTCGTAGATAGCTTAGTGGCTGCTTACCAAGAAGTTTTTGCTAAATTGGCTGAACTTGGTGCGACTTGCATCCAATTGGATGAAGCGGCTCTTGTAAAAGACTTGACAGCTGAAGAAAAAGCTCTCTTCTTGAATCTTTACAACAAACTCTTGGCTGACAAAAAAGGTCTTGAAGTCTTGCTTCAAACTTATTTCGGTGATGTTCGTGACGTATACGCTGACCTTGTAAACTTGCCAGTAGATGCTATCGGTTTTGACTTTGTTGAAGGTAAGAAAACTCTTGAACTCGTTAAAGGTGGCTTCCCAGCTGACAAGACTCTCTATGCAGGTATTGTCAATGGTAAAAACATCTGGCGCAACAACTATGAAAAGAGCTTGGCTGTTCTTGAGCAAATCCCAGCTGAAAACATCGTTTTGACAAGCTCTTGCTCACTTCTTCATGTGCCATTTACAACTGCTAATGAAGAATTTGAACCAGCACTCTTGAACCACTTTGCCTTTGCAGTTGAAAAATTGGATGAAATCCGTGACTTGGATGCTATCCGCAATGGTCAAGGTTCAGAAGCTCTTGCAGCCAACAAAGAACTCTTTGCGACTGAGCGTGTTGGTGAAAATGCTGAACTTCGTGCGCGTATCGCTGGCTTGACAGACACAGACTACACTCGTTTGCCAGCCTTTGCAGAACGTGAAGCTATCCAAGAAGAAGCTTTCAAACTTCCAGCTCTTCCAACAACAACGATTGGTTCATTCCCTCAAACAAAAGAAGTTCGTGCCAAACGTTTGGCTTACCGTAAAGGTGAATTGTCTCAAAAAGAGTACGATGCTTTCCTTGCTGAAACGATTGACGAATGGATCAAGTGGCAAGAAGATATTGACTTTGATGTCCTTGTTCACGGTGAATTTGAGCGTAATGACATGGTTGAGTACTTCGGTCAAAACTTGTCAGGATACCTCTTCTCTAAAAATGGATGGGTACAATCATACGGTATGCGTGGGGTAAAACCACCAATCATCTGGGGTGATGTCACTCGTCTTAACCCTATCACTGTTAAATGGTCTAGCTATGCACAAAGTCGTACAAACAAACCTGTTAAAGGTATGTTGACTGGACCTGTTACCATCCTTAACTGGTCATTCCCACGTGAAGACATCTCTATCAAGGATTCAACTCTCCAAATCGCCCTTGCTATCAAGGATGAAGTACTTGACCTTGAAGCTGCTGGTGTGAAAATCATCCAAATCGACGAGGCTGCTCTTCGTGAAAAATTGCCACTCCGCCGTAGCGACTGGTACGAAGACTACCTTGACTGGGCTATTCCTGCCTTCCGCTTGGTACACTCAACAGTAGCGCCAGACACACAAATCCACACTCACATGTGTTACTCAGAATTTACAGATATCATCCCAGCTATCGATAACATGGATGCAGACGTTATTTCCTTTGAAGCTAGCCGTTCAAACCTTGAAATCTTGGACGAACTCAAAGCGAAAAACTTCCAAACAGAAGTGGGACCTGGGGTTTACGATATCCACTCACCTCGTGTACCAAATGAAGGCGAAATCGACAACACAATCGAAGCCATCCTTGCTAAAGTGCCAAGCAAGAAAGTTTGGATCAACCCTGACTGTGGTTTGAAAACACGTGGTATCCCAGAAACAAAAGAAAGCTTGATCCGCCTTGTTGAAGCAGCTAAAGCTGCGCGTGAGAAATTGTAAGATTGGATTTCTCTCCATACAGTGGTTGTTCAAAAAGAAATCAACTAGAAAAGGTTATTACATATGTCACGCCAAACACCGTCACTCTCATTTGAAGTGTTCCCTCCAAACCCAGCCGTGGGTAATGGTAACATTATTTCAGCCTTGCAGGATATGCAGGAGTTGGCTCCCCATTTTATCAGTGTAACTGCCAGCAATAATAAATTTAATATCAAGGAAACGACGGTTCGTTTGGCTGACTTTATCCAAAATGATTTGGCGATTCCGACCATTGCCCACTTGCCAGCTATTTATCTAACTAAGGACAAGGTTGCTGAAACTATTGCTGACTTGGACAAAGTTGGGGTGCAGAAAATCTTGGCTCTTCGTGGGGATATTATTCCAGACGTGGAACCACAAAAGGATTTCCGCTATGCAACCGACTTGATTGAGTTTATCAAGGAACAAACCCCTCACTTTGATATTATTGGAGCTTGCTATCCAGAAGGGCATCCAGATTCGCCAAATCAGATTTCAGATATTCAAAATCTTAAGAAGAAAGTGGATGCAGGCTGTTCGAGCCTCGTAACTCAGCTCTTCTTTGACAATGAGCGCTTCTATGATTTTCAGGACAAGTGCATCTTGGCTGGGATTGATGTTCCCATTCATGCAGGAATTATGCCAATTCTGAATCGAAATCAGGCTCTCCGACTCTTGAAGACTTGTGAGAATATCCATCTTCCACGCAAATTTAAAGCCATCTTAGACAAGTATGAGCATGACCCTGAATCGCTCAGAGCAGCAGGACTTGCCTATGCAGTGGACCAAATCGTGGACTTGGTAACTCAGGATGTTGCCGGTGTGCATCTCTATACGATGAATAATGCTGATACAGCAAAATACATCCATCAAGCAACCCATGCCTTGTTTAATCACCAGTCTCTAGGATAATAAAAGCAAACCATTCTTCTCAGGTGAGGGGAATGGTTCCTTTTTAATGGTAAAGACCTCACTTTTTAAGAAAAATATGATAAAATAAATTCTGTACGTACTTGATACAAAGATGAAGGTATTAAATAATACAATGCATTTAAACTGTAAGATTTAACGACACGAGTGAGTCAAATCGATGTTATTTGACGAGAGAGTTAGTAAAGCATTTAGCTAATCGCCCGATAGCGATTAGCGTGAAAGCTTTAGATACTTTAGTATTAAACCTTTCTAATGATGTATCTTGAAAACTGAACTTGCCTACAACTCTGTGGAAAAAGATAAATCTCCCTAGGAGCAGTCGCTCCGTCGTTCGATTTCCTATTTTCCTTTGAGTTGCTTGACGGCTTGGTATCTTGAGTAATTGAATTTTGGTCTCATTTCTTAGGAAAAAAGATAAGCTTCCTAGCACTCGTCGAGTGCGACGTCACCTTCCTATTTTTCTACAGAAATGTTCGGCAAGCCGAACCGTCCAAAATATCTTGTGTAATTGAACACGGCCGAAAAGCTGTGTAAAAAAGATAAACTGTCTTGTCTTCATCGAAGACTTCGTCAGTTTCCTATTTTTACTTTGCTTTTGACGTCCTTGGTATCTTGATCTTTGTAGGCAAGGCGTATAATTTCATCAATCCAAAGGGGATTAAAATGGCAAAACAAGTGTTTCAAACGACTTTTGCGGGTCGTGAGTTAATTGTAGAGACTGGTCAGGTTGCTAAGCAAGCAAATGGCTCTGTTGTCGTACGTTACGGTGAGTCAACTGTCTTGACTGCTGCCGTTATGTCTAAGAAAATGGCAACTGGGGATTTTTTCCCACTCCAAGTCAACTACGAAGAAAAAATGTATGCGGCTGGGAAGTTTCCTGGTGGCTTTATGAAACGTGAAGGACGTCCTTCAACAGATGCGACCTTGACAGCGCGTTTGATTGACCGTCCGATTCGTCCTATGTTTGCGGAAGGTTTCCGTAATGAAGTCCAAGTCATCAATACAGTGCTTTCTTATGATGAAAATGCATCTGCACCAATGGCTGCTATGTTTGGTTCATCTTTGGCACTGTCTATTTCAGATATTCCATTTGACGGACCAATTGCTGGGGTACAAGTGGGATATGTAGATGGCCAAATCATCATCAACCCAAGTCAAGAACAAGCAGAGCAATCTCTTCTTGAATTGACAGTAGCTGGAACCAAGCACGCTATCAACATGGTAGAGTCTGGTGCCAAAGAATTGTCAGAAGAAATCATGTTGGAAGCGCTTCTTAAAGGGCACGAAGCTGTCAAAGAATTGATTGCCTTCCAAGAAGAAATCGTTGCTGCTGTCGGTAAAGAAAAAGCAGAAGTGGAATTGCTTCACGTGGATGCTGAATTGCAAGCTGAAATCATTGCAGCCTACAACAGTGACCTCCAAAAGGCAGTTCAAGTAGAAGAGAAATTGGCCCGTGAAGCTGCAACTCAAGCAGTGAAAGACCAAGTGACTGCCGTTTACGAAGAAAAATATGCGAACCACGAAGAATTTGACCGTATTATGCGTGATGTGGCTGAAATCTTGGAACAAATGGAACACGCAGAAGTGCGACGTTTAATTACAGAAGACAAGGTGCGTCCTGATGGTCGTAAGGTCGATGAAATCCGTCCTTTGGATGCGGTTGTTGACTTCCTTCCTCGTGTACATGGTTCAGGTCTCTTTACTCGTGGGCAAACTCAAGCTCTTTCAGTCTTGACCTTGGCTCCGATGGGAGAAACTCAAATCATTGATGGTTTGGATCCAGAGTACAAGAAACGCTTTATGCACCACTATAACTTCCCTCAATATTCTGTAGGGGAAACAGGTCGTTACGGTGCGCCAGGTCGTCGTGAAATCGGTCACGGTGCCCTTGGTGAGCGTGCTCTTGCTCAAGTCTTGCCAAGCTTGGAAGAATTCCCATACGCTATCCGTCTAGTAGCAGAAGTTTTGGAATCAAACGGTTCTTCATCTCAAGCTTCTATCTGTGCGGGAACTCTTGCCCTTATGGCTGGTGGTGTGCCAATCAAGGCGCCAGTAGCTGGTATTGCTATGGGACTTATCTCAGATGGAAATAACTACACAGTATTGACAGATATCCAAGGTTTGGAAGATCACTTTGGAGATATGGACTTCAAGGTTGCAGGTACTCGTGATGGGATTACAGCCCTTCAAATGGATATCAAGATTCAAGGGATTACTGCAGAAATCTTGACGGAGGCTCTTGCTCAAGCCAAGAAAGCGCGTTTTGAAATCCTTGATGTCATTGAAGCAACCATTCCAGAAGTTCGTCCAGAATTGGCTCCAACTGCTCCGAAAATTGATACGATCAAGATTGATGTGGACAAGATTAAGATTGTCATCGGTAAGGGTGGAGAAACCATCGACAAGATTATCGCTGAAACAGGTGTTAAGATTGATATAGACGAAGAAGGAAATGTGTCTATCTACTCTAGTGACCAAGATGCTATTAACCGTGCCAAAGAAATTATTGCTGGTTTGGTTCGTGAAGCCAAAGTGGATGAAGTTTACCGTGCTAAAGTCGTTCGTATCGAGAAATTTGGTGCCTTTGTTAACCTCTTTGATAAGACAGATGCCCTTGTTCATATCTCTGAGATGGCTTGGACTCGTACCAATCGTGTAGAGGATTTGGTAGAAATCGGGGATGAAGTTGATGTTAAGGTTATCAAAATTGATGAAAAAGGCCGTATCGATGCCTCTATGAAGGCTCTTCTACCTCGTCCGCCAAAACCTGAGCATGATGAAAAAGGTGAAAAGTCTGAGCGCCCTCACCGCCCACGTCATCAAAAGGATTACAAACCTAAGAAAGAATTTACAGAAACATCAAAAGATTCAGAATAAGAAAAGGAGAAATGTATGGGGTGGTGGCGCGAAACCATTGATATTGTAAAAGAAAATGATCCAGCGGCCCGCACCACTTTGGAGGTTTTGCTGACTTATCCAGGTGTCAAGGCCTTGGCGGCCCACCGTCTCTCGCATTTTCTCTGGAAGCACGGCTTCAAACTATTAGCTCGTATGTACAGTCAGTTTTGGCGCTTTTGGACTCAGATTGAGATTCATCCAGGAGCCCAGATTGATTCAGGTGTTTTTATTGACCATGGTTCTGGTCTGGTGATTGGAGAGACAGCGATTGTTGAAAAAGGCGTTCTTCTCTATCACGGAGTGACTCTCGGGGGAACAGGGAAAGACTGTGGCAAACGCCATCCGACTGTACGAAAGGGAGCCCTCATATCAGCCCATGCCCAAGTTATCGGGCCTGTGGAAATTGGTGAAAATGCCAAGGTCGGTGCTGCAGCAGTTGTCGTAGCAGATGTACCTAGTGACGTGACGGTTGTCGGTATTCCGGCCAAGATTGTCCGTCTTCATGGTAAGAAAGATGAGCCTGTCATTCACGAAGTCGAAGAAAAACGAGAGTATTATGTCAATAAACTCGAGCAGGCTAAAGATGCCAGTCACAGATCGTCTGGTTTGTAGAGGATACCTATATGATTCAAGCAAGAAACAAGTTAAGCCAAGAGGAGCTATCTGAGGCGAAAAAAGTAATTAACTGTTGCCAAAACTATGACGGTACCTATCGCGATCCCTATCTCTCTAACATGCTTAATTTTGACCCAAACATGCCCGCCTTTTTCCTTTATTATGAAAAAGGCGAACTTGTTGGTTTATTAACTGTCTATGCAGATGACCAAGATGTAGAAGTGACGATACTGGTTCATCCAGGTCATCGCCGTCAGGGGATTGCGCGTGCATTGTTTACTAGTTTTGAGAGAGAAACAGCTTCTTTCCCCATTCGGTCAGTCACTTTTCAGACAGAACGTATTTTTTTAGAGAATCATCCTGACTTTGCCAGTAACTGGGGACTAATCGAGGATGAAGAGACAGAAACTTGGTTAGGTAAGGATAGAAGACCTTATCCGTTAGCAAATGTTTCCCATCTTGAAATTTTGTTAGCAGATAGTTCGTATCAGGATCAAATTAGTCAATTAAAATTTCAGGCATTTTCAGAGGAACATGAATCGAGAGAAGTTGTGGATAGATATGTCGCTGAAGCTCTGAAAGATCCAGAAAGCCGACTATATATTTTATTAAAAGCTGGTCAGGTTATTGGAACTTGTACGGTTGATTTATCGACTAATACGAATTACTTCTACGGTTTAGCAATATCGGAACCTGAACGTGGGAAAGGCTATGGAAGCTACTTAGCAAAATCCCTCGTCAACCAACTAATTGAGCAAAATGACAAGGAATTTCAGATTGCAGTGGAAGATAGCAATGTAGGTGCCAAACGTTTGTATGAAAAAATTGGCTTTGTCAAACAGACTCAGGTGGTTTATCTGAATGAGAAAGGAGCAAGGGATTCCGAAGTGTAGAGATATTCGGACTGAAATTTACTTGAACTTTTAGTGATGAAACTAATTGTTCTTGGATTTCAGCTTTCCTGATTATGATTTATGATTAAAATCTATGACACCATGTCTCGTGATTTGCGAGAATTTGTCCCGATTGAGGACGGCAAGATCAAGATGTATGTTTGTGGGCCAACGGTGTACAACTATATCCACGTGGGAAACGCCCGTTCGACGGTAGCTTTTGATACGATTCGTCGCTATTTTGAGTACCGTGGGTATAAGGTTGCCTATATTTCCAATTTTACAGATGTGGATGATAAGATTATCAACCGTGCCAGGGAAGAAGGTATCACGCCTCAGGAGGTTGCGGATAAGTACATCGCTGCCTTTCGTGAGGATGTGACGGCCTTGGGCGTGAAACCTGCGACTCGCCATCCGCGTGTAGTGGAGTTTATGGCAGACATCATCCGTTTTGTGGAAGACTTGATCGAGAGAGGCTTTGCCTATGAGAGTCAAGGGGATGTCTATTTCCGTGTAGAAAAATCCCACAACTATGCTAAATTGGCTAATAAAACCTTGGAAGATTTGGAGCTAGGTGCTTCAGGTCGTACCGATGAAGAAACGGCTCGTAAGGAAAATCCTGTAGATTTTGCTCTATGGAAATCTTCCAAACCAGGTGAGATTTCTTGGGATAGTCCTTGGGGACCTGGACGTCCGGGTTGGCATATTGAGTGTTCAGTCATGTCGACAGAGATTTTAGGTGATACCATTGATATCCACGGTGGTGGAGCTGACCTAGAGTTTCCACACCACACCAATGAAATTGCCCAATCTGAAGCTAAAACAGGCAAGGCTTTTGCTAACTACTGGATGCACAATGGCTTTGTCAATATCGACAATGTCAAAATGTCTAAGTCCTTGGGTAACTTCATTACGGTACACGATGCCCTTAAAACTCTTGATGGGCAAGTACTTCGTTTCTTCTTTGCGACCCAGCACTACCGTAAGCCTATCAACTTCACGGAAAAGGCAGTTCGCGATGCCGAGACCAATCTCAAGTATCTGAAGAATACTTACGAACAACCATTTACAGGAAACGTGGATGCCCAAGAGTTACAAAACTTTAAAGATAAGTTTGTAGCAGCTATGGATGAAGATTTTAATGCTGCCAACGGTATCACAGTTGTCTTTGAAATGGCCAAATGGATCAATTCAGGGAACTATGATGCAAGTGTCAAGCAAGCTCTTGCAGATATGTTAGAAATTTTTGGAATTGTCTTTGTTGAGGAAGTTTTGGATGCAGAGATTGAAGACTTGATTCAAAAACGCCAAGAGGCGCGTGCCAATCGTGACTTTGCGACAGCAGACCAAATCCGTGACCAATTGGTTACTCAAGGAATTAAGCTCCTTGATACCAAGGATGGAGTGAGGTGGACACGTGATTGATGTCAATCTCATTAACGGGATTGCGCTAGCCTTTGAGGGGGATGCGGTGTATTCTATGTATATTCGCCGTCACCTCATCCTCAAAGGTATGACCAAACCCAATAAACTCCATCAAGAAGCAACCAAGTATGTGTCAGCCAAGGCTCAGGCTCGCCTGATTGCTCTCATGTTGGAGGAGCAGGTCCTAACGGAAAAAGAAGAAGAAATCTACAAACGTGGCCGCAATACCAATAGCCACACAAAGGCTAAAAATGCAGATGTCGTGACTTATCGTATGTCCACGGGATTTGAAGCGGTTATGGGCTATCTCCATATGACTGAGAATCTGGAACGTCTTGAGAGTTTGGTTTCATGGTGCATCCAAAAAGTGGAGGGCTAGAACATGAGGGCAAAAGAACTACAAGACTGGTTTCCTGAGGCTCGGATTTCAGACCAACCAGTAGAGAAAGAGGGCTATCTCACGCTCCCTTTAGCTTCTCAGCAGTGGATTTTGCTGGAGGAAGCTGGGCTCAGCGAGCGTGAAAAGCAGTTGGTTGCCCTTTTGACCCAGCAGGAGCAGGCTCGTTCGCTAAACCCTTGGTATTCCTATCTGGTTGAAGGCAAGGGACAGGCACCGCAAGTTTTTAAAAAGATTCAGTTGGTTTATTGCCATCTTTCTTATTTTCAGCAGGAAAATCTGGCTTCTTGGCTAGATATGATGCGGACTCTTTTTCCGAATTGTCAGACAGTGCTACAGGTCGGATCTCAGGATTATGTTTTCGTGCTTCAACAAGACAAATACACTTCTGTAAGAGATATTTTAAGTGATACGATTGAAGCGGTTGAGTATGACTTTGGACTTCGTCTTTCTATCATGTTGGGTCAGGTTTGGTCTCAGACAGGACATCAAGCCCTATCAGACTTAATCAAAGCTGAGCGGGATTTGTTCAAGACATGGTGGCGTCAGGGTCACCAAGGTGTTCATACTTTTTCTCAGCTCTATCTTTGGAGTATGGGAGAAAGACTCGTGGACTTGAAGCCAATTAAAGAATGTCTACACCAGATGATTTTGGATCAAGATCAGATTCAGGAAATCATTCTCTCTCTTTGGGAAAATAGTGCTGTTCTCACTAAAACAGCCCAGCAACTCTATCTGCACCGCAATTCTCTCCAATACAAGATTGATAAATGGGAAGAGTTGACAGGGCTTCAGTTGAAAGAGTTGACCGATCTGACCTTGTGTTATCAATTGATTTTAGGTTCTTTGTCAACTATAGTTGGTTTGTAAAGAAGTTAATATTTGGAGAAGAGGATTGCCATCTTCTCCATTTTTATGTGCAGAGTTATAGTGGCTTGATGCTGGGAAAGTACACTGTGACTGCTAAAACATTCCTAGAAGCTGCTTTGATTTCCCTAATCTATTTATGCAAATTTTATGTTATTTTACTATAACAGTTGTTGCTAAGCCAAATAATAGTGGGGAAGTTCATTTAGACGTAAGCATTGAAGATAATCAGGGAGGTAGTGGGTATAATTTCAGTTCTGTTTCAAGTAGCTCACAAACAGCTAAATATGAAGGAACTGTTTATAATAACAATTCATCATTATATATAACGATTGATAAAACGTCTGATGCAACAGCTCTTTTGAAATTAAAGTTGAATAATGTTGATAATCAACCTGCTACTGAAGTTCCTAGTTCAGGAATTACTGTAAAATTAAATGCTAAAGATAATGCTGGAAACTGGACAAGTGCTTCGAATAAAAAAGAAGTAACAGTAAAAATTGTTTCTGCTAAACCGACATATCCAGACAAAATCTTAGTGAAAAATCCTGATAATATAAAAGATACAGAAAAAATGCCATTATTGAAAAATTGAAAGAGGCAAATAAAAATCATCCAGCAGGAGCTCCAACCTTTGCTAAAGGTGAAGGAGAGCATGCAAATGATATTGTAGCAACTTATTCAGATGGTACAACTTATTATGTACCGTTAAATGATGTGACAAAATATGCGAGGTAGTGGCTGTACCACTCACTTATTCACCTCCCCGTGATTTGTAGTAGTGATAGGCTTTCTCACTATTATTATAAAACAAAATAAAGATCACAACACTTTTTCATTCTGTGTTGTGCCTTTAGTGAAACGAAAGGAATGAATTATAAATATGAAAAGTATAGTCACTAGCATAGATGAGCGCTTGCGTACTCGCCTACGAGTGATTATCTGGAAGCAATGGAAGAAGAAATCGAGACGATTATGGGGATTGCTTAAGTTAGGGGTTCCTAAATGGATAGCAGATAAGGTATCTGGCTGGGGCGACCACTATCAATTATAGTAAAATGAAATAAGAATAGGACGAATCGATCAGGGAAGTCAAATCGATTTCTAACAATATTTTAGAAGTAGAGGTGTACTATTCTAGTTTCAATCTACTATAGTAGCTCAGAAGTCGGTACTTAAACGTGCTATATCAAAACCAGTCCTTGAAAAACGTGGACTGGTTTCGTGTTTGGATTATTACCTTGAACGACATGCGTTAAAAGTTAGTTGAACCGCCGTATGCCGAACGGCACGTATGGTGGTGTGAGAGGGGCTAGAGATTATCCCCTACTCGATATTTTTTTTTCGTATTTCATAAACATTTCATATTTGGGTTTTATAATAGTCTTACAAATATGGAGGTGACAAATGAATCCAATCCAAAGATCTTGGGCTTATGTCAGCAGAAAGCGACTGAGAAGTTTTATTTTATTTCTGATTTTATTGGTCTTATTGGCCGGAATTTCAGCCTGTTTGACTCTGATGAAGTCCAACAAAACAGTAGAAAGCAATCTTTATAAATCACTCAATACATCTTTTTCTATTAAGAAGATAGAGAATGGTCAGACATTCAAGTTGTCAGACCTAGCATCTGTAAGCAAGATTAAGGGGCTGGAAAATGTCTCTCCTGAACTTGAGACGGTCGCAAAACTAAAAGACAAGGAAGCAGTGACTGGCGAGCAGAGCGTGGAGCGTGATGATTTATCAGCTGCAGACAATAACTTGGTTAGCTTAACGGCTCTTGAGGATTCATCCAAGGATGTAACCTTTACCAGTTCGGCTTTCAATCTAAAAGAAGGGCGACACCTTCAAAAAGGGGATTCCAAGAAAATCCTTATCCACGAAGAATTGGCTAAGAAGAACGGTCTTTCGCTTCATGACAAGATTGGCTTGGATGCTGGTCAGTCTGAATCTGGAAAAGGACAAACAGTAGAGTTTGAGATTATCGGCATCTTTTCTGGTAAAAAACAAGAGAAATTCACAGGCTTGTCTTCTGACTTCAGTGAAAATCAAGTCTTTACAGACTATGAAAGTAGCCAAACCCTTTTGGGCAATAGTGAAGCTCAAGTCAGTGCAGCACGCTTCTATGTAGAAAATCCTAAGGAAATGGACGGACTCATGAAGCAGGTAGAAAACTTGGCCTTGGAAAATCAAGGCTACCAAGTCGAAAAGGAAAACAAGGCTTTTGAACAAATCAAAGACTCAGTTGCAACTTTCCAAACCTTCCTGACCATCTTCCTTTATGGGATGTTGATAGCAGGAGCTGGAGCCTTAATTCTGGTTTTGTCTCTCTGGTTGAGAGAACGGGTCTATGAAGTGGGGATTTTACTTGCACTTGGAAAAGGCAAGAGCTCGATCTTCCTACAATTCTGTTTAGAGGTAGTTTTGGTATCTCTTGGAGCTTTGCTTCCAGCATTTGTTGCAGGAAACGCAATCACAACTTACCTACTCCAAACTCTACTAGCAAGTGGAGATCAGGCAAGCTTACAAGATACACTAGCCAAAGCAAGCAGTTTATCAACTAGCATCTTATCTTTTGCAGAATCCTATGTTTTTCTAGTTCTGCTTAGTTGCTTATCTGTAGCCCTTTGTTTCCTATTCTTATTTAGAAAATCACCGAAAGAAATTTTATCATCTATTAGTTAAGAAGGAGAAATCATGACTTTATTACAATTACAAGATGTTACCTACCGTTATAAGAATACTGCTGAAGCAGTCCTATATCAGATCAATTATAATTTTGAACCCGGAAAATTTTACAGTATTATTGGGGAGTCAGGAGCAGGAAAATCCACACTCTTGTCCCTACTTGCTGGTCTAGATAGTCCTGTTGAAGGTTCTATCCTTTTTCAAGGAGAGGATATTCGTAAGAAGGGCTATTCTTACCATCGCATGCACCATATTTCCCTGGTCTTTCAAAATTATAACTTGATAGATTATCTTTCTCCGCTGGAAAATATCCGATTGGTCAACAAAAAGGCAAGCAAGAATACACTTCTTGAGCTTGGTTTGGATGAAAGCCAGATCAAGCGGAATGTTCTCCAGTTATCAGGTGGTCAACAGCAACGTGTTGCCATTGCTCGCAGTTTGGTCTCAGAAGCTCCAGTTATTCTAGCTGATGAGCCAACAGGAAATCTGGATCCTAAAACTGCTGGAGATATTGTCGAACTACTCAAATCACTTGCCCAGAAAACAGGTAAATGTGTGATTGTCGTAACTCACAGTAAAGAAGTGGCACAAGCGTCAGATATTACACTTGAATTAAAGGATAAGAAACTGACTGAAACGCGCAATACTAGTAAATAATTTGAGCTTATTTTAATAGAATGATTAAAACAAAATCTAGAAAGGGAATCTATGTTACACAACGCATTTGCCTATGTTACAAGGAAGTTTTTCAAATCGATTGTCATCTTCCTGATTATTCTCCTCATGGCGAGCTTGAGTTTGGTCGGCTTGTCAATCAAGGGAGCTACTGCCAAGGCTTCTCAGGAGACCTTTAAAAATATCACCAATAGCTTCTCCATGCAAATCAATCGTCGCGTCAACCAAGGAACGCCTCGTGGTGCTGGGAATATCAAGGGTGAAGACATCAAAAAAATCACCGAAAACAAGGCCATCGAGTCTTATGTCAAACGTATCAACGCTATCGGAGATTTGACTGGATATGACCTCATTGAAACGCCAGAAACCAAGAAGAATCTCACTGCTGATCGTGCCAAACGTTTTGGAAGTAGCTTGATGATTACAGGTGTCAATGACTCCTCTAAAGAAGACAAGTTTGTCTCTGGTTCTTATAAACTAGTCGAAGGAGAGCACTTAACCAACGACGACAAGGATAAAATCCTCTTGCACAAGGACTTGGCAGCCAAACACGGCTGGAAAGTAGGGGACAAGGTTAAACTGGACTCTAATATCTACGATGCAGATAATGAAAAAGGAGCCAAGGAAACAGTTGAAGTGACAATCAAGGGACTCTTTGATGGTCATAATAAGTCAGCAGTAACCTACTCACAAGAACTTTACGAAAACACAGCTATTACAGACATTCACACTGCTGCAAAACTTTATGGATACACAGAAGACACAGCCATTTATGGGGACGCAACCTTCTTTGTAACAGCAGACAAGAACTTGGATGATGTTATGAAAGAGTTGAATGGCATCAGTGGTATCAACTGGAAGAGCTACACACTCGTCAAGAGCTCCTCTAACTACCCAGCTCTTGAGCAATCTATCTCTGGTATGTACAAGATGGCCAACCTCCTCTTCTGGGGTAGCTTGAGCTTCTCAGTTCTCCTCCTTGCCCTCTTGCTCAGCCTTTGGATCAACGCCCGTCGCAAGGAAGTGGGAATTCTCCTCTCTATCGGCCTCAAGCAGGCAAGTATCTTGGGTCAATTCATCACCGAATCTATCTTGATTGCTATCCCTGCTCTAGTTTCTGCTTACTTCCTAGCTAATTACACTGCCCGTGCAATTGGAAACACTGTCCTTGCCAATGTGACTTCAGATGTTGCCAAACAGGCTAGTAAGGCGGCTCAAGCCTCTAACCTTGGTGGTGGTGCAGAAGTAGATGGCTTTAGCAAGACCTTGTCGAGCCTAGACATTTCCATTCAGACATCAGACTTTATCATCATTTTTGTCCTTGCCTTGGTTCTAGTGGTTCTCGTTATGGTGCTTGCTTCAAGCAATCTCCTTAGAAAACAACCAAAAGAGCTCTTGCTGGATGGTGAATAAATTTGAAAAAATGAGTCTAGAATAAAGATTGCATCTTGTGTTTCTATTCAAGAATAGTGGATAGGAATGGCTATTTAACAATTCAAAATAAATCCGAAAGCAGTGGTGAAAATCATTGCTTTCAGTTGCTTTCTTTGTACTTTAGTGCTTAAATATAATATACTAAAGTTATGGAATTTATGAGAAAGGATTTCACAACGTTTTATCTAGTGGTCAGTTGCTTACAGACAAAAGGCCAGCAAGAGACTATAATAGAAAATAGAGTAGGTATTTATTCTAAGAAAAATAAAAAATAGAGAGCAGTTAAAGTATGAAAATTTTAATTGTAGAAGATGAAGAGATGATCCGTGAGGGGGTCAGTGATTATTTGACGGATTGTGGCTATGAAACTATTGAGGCAGCGGACGGTCAGGAAGCTCTGGAGCAATTTTCTAGCTATGAGGTGGCCCTGGTTTTACTGGATATCCAGATGCCCAAGCTTAACGGCTTAGAAGTTCTAGCTGAGATTCGTAAAACCAGTCAGGTTCCTGTCTTGATGTTGACAGCTTTTCAGGATGAGGAATACAAGATGAGTGCCTTTGCCTCTTTGGCAGATGGCTATCTGGAAAAACCTTTCTCCCTCTCCCTCTTAAAAGTGAGGGTGGACGCGATTTTCAAGCGCTACTACGATACAGGACGAATCTTTTCTTACAAGGATACCAAGGTGGACTTTGAAAGCTACAGTGCAAGCCTCGCAGGTCAAGAAGTGCCTATCAATGCCAAAGAGTTGGAAATTCTGGACTATCTAGTGAAAAATGAAGGCCGGGCCTTGACTCGGTCTCAGATTATCGATGCCGTCTGGAAAGCGACAGATGAGGTTCCCTTTGACCGTGTTATTGATGTTTATATCAAGGAATTGCGGAAAAAGCTAGACTTGGATTGTATCCTCACTGTGCGCAATGTTGGTTATAAATTGGAGCGAAAATGAAACGAACAGGTTTATTTGCAAAGATATTTATCTATACCTTCTCGATATTTAGTGTTCTGGTTATCTGCCTTCATTTAGCTATTTATTTTCTTTTTCCTTCGACTTATCTGAGTCATCGTCAGGAAACCATTGGTCAAAAGGCAACAGCCATTGCCCAGTCCCTAGAAGGGAAAGATAGGCAGAGTATCGAGCAAGTGTTAGACTTGTATTCCCAGACTAGTGATATCAAGGGGACCGTCAAAGGTGAGATGACCGAGGACAAGTTAGAAGTCAAGGACAGTCTTCCTCTGGACACAGACCGCCAGACAACCTCTCTCTTTATTGAGGAGCGCGAGGTGAAAACGCAAGACGGTGCTACTATGATTCTCCAGTTTCTAGCTTCCATGGATTTACAAAAGGAAGCGGAGCAAATCAGTCTCCAGTTTCTTCCCTATACCTTGCTGGCCTCCTTTCTGATTTCCCTCTTGGTGGCCTACATCTACGCTCGGACTATTGTTGCACCGATCTTGGAAATCAAGCGGGTGACCCGTCGGATGATGGACCTGGATTCCCAAGTGCGATTGCGCGTGGATTCTAAGGATGAGATAGGTAATCTCAAGGAACAAATCAATAGCCTCTACCAGCATCTCTTGACTGTTATTGCGGACTTGCATGAAAAGAATGAAGCCATTCTCCAGCTGGAGAAGATGAAGGTCGAATTCCTACGAGGAGCTTCTCATGAATTGAAAACACCGCTGGCTAGTTTGAAAATCCTAATCGAAAATATGAGAGAGAATATCGGTCGTTATAAGGATAGAGACCAGTATCTGGGAGTTGCCTTGGGGATTGTGGATGAACTCAATCACCATGTTCTGCAGATACTTTCCCTCTCTTCTGTGCAGGAATTGCGAGATGATAGGGAAACAATTGACCTCCTCCAGATGACGCAAAATCTGGTCAAAGATTATGCCTTGCTAGCCAAGGAAAGAGAGCTCCAGATAGACAATAGTTTGACCCATCAGCAGGCTTATCTAAACCCATCAGTTATGAAGTTGATTCTTTCTAATCTCATCAGCAATGCCATTAAGCACTCTGTTCCAGGTGGCTTAGTTCGAATTGGAGAAAGAGAAGGAGAACTTTTTATCGAAAATAGCTGTAGCTCAGAGGAACAAGAAAAACTAGCCCAGTCTTTTTCTGACAATGCTAGTCGCAAGGTCAAGGGGTCTGGTATGGGGCTCTTTGTGGTTAAGAGTCTATTAGAACATGAAAAATTAGCTTATCGTTTCGAGATGGAGGAGAATCGTTTAACCTTCTTTATAGATTTTCCAAAAGTCGTCCAAGACTAGGGAGAGAAAGGGTTTACATAGATGGAGTTAGAAGAAAATCAATCGAAACTGCGGGAAAAACTAGATTTTTTTGGCAAAAAGTGATAAAATGAACAATGTAAATGGGATGACCCATAAAAATATACAGGAGGCCTGATAAAATGGCAATCGTTTCAGCAGAAAAATTTGTCCAAGCAGCCCGTGACAACGGTTATGCAGTTGGTGGATTTAACACAAACAACCTTGAGTGGACTCAAGCTATCTTGCGCGCAGCAGAAGCTAAAAAAGCTCCAGTTTTGATCCAAACTTCAATGGGTGCTGCTAAATACATGGGTGGTTACAAAGTTGCTCGCAACTTGATCGCTAACCTTGTTGAATCAATGGGTATCACTGTACCAGTAGCTATCCACCTTGACCACGGTCACTACGAAGATGCACTTGAGTGTATCGAAGTTGGTTATACTTCAATCATGTTTGACGGTTCACACCTTCCAGTTGAAGAAAACCTTAAATTGGCTAAAGAAGTTGTTGAAAAAGCACACGCTAAAGGTATCTCAGTAGAAGCTGAAGTTGGTACTATCGGTGGTGAAGAAGACGGAATCATCGGTAAAGGTGAATTGGCTCCAATCGAAGACGCTAAAGCAATGGTTGAAACTGGTATCGACTTCTTGGCAGCTGGTATCGGTAACATCCACGGCCCTTACCCAGTAAACTGGGAAGGTCTTGACCTTGACCACTTGCAAAAATTGACAGAAGCTCTTCCAGGATTCCCAATCGTATTGCACGGTGGATCAGGTATTCCTGATGAGCAAATCCAAGCAGCTATCAAACTTGGTGTTGCCAAAGTTAACGTTAACACAGAATGCCAAATCGCATTCGCTAACGCAACTCGTAAATTTGCTCGTGACTACGAAGCAAACGAAGCAGAATACGACAAGAAAAAACTCTTCGACCCACGTAAATTCTTGGCTGACGGTGTAAAAGCTATCCAAGCATCGGTTGAAGAACGTATCGACGTATTCGGTTCAGAAGGTAAAGCATAATCTAGCTGAATAATACAGATAAAACCTGCCTGTGAGGGTGGGTTTTTTGATTTCAAGCTACTCGTTTTAGTATAGTAAACTGAATCTAGACTAGCACAATGCTGCTTCTATAGCGTTTTGAAACTAGAATAGGACAACATAACTGCTAAAAGATTTCTATAAATTCATTTGATTTTCCTAATCAATTTGTTCGTATCCTATTTCACTCCACTATAAAATATTCTTATCAATTGATTTGAATGCCAAAATTCCATCGTTCAGGTCTTATTTCATTTGGCTATAAAAAACTCTCCTGGGAAATCCCAGGAGAGTATGATTACTTATTTGAACTTGAATCCTTCGTAAATAAGCTCTGTTTTTGGATTTTGTTTCTTAATCTGTTTGGCAAGTGCCTTCATCATAGAAATAGGACCACACATATAGACGGTTGCATGTTCGGGCACTTTTTTTTGTTCAAAATTAAGATAGCCGTCTTTCGTACTGTCGATTAGATGGAGTTCAAAATTAGGATTTTTCTGAGCATAGTTACGGAGTAAATCTAGGTAGACTGCATTTTCATCTCCACGGAAGCTATAGTAGAAGTGAACCTGTTTATCTAAAATAGGATGTTCACGGATGTAAGAGATGAAGGGGGTGATCCCAATACCTCCAGCAATCCAAACCTGATTTTCTCGTCCTTCTTCTATGATCATGTGTCCGTAAGCTCTGTCTAGGGTTACTTTGCTGCCGGCTTGAAGATTATCATAGATATTCTTGGTATGGTCGCCTGAATTTTTAACAGTAAAGTAAAGAGTTTGACCATGACCTCCTGAGATAGAAAAGGGATGCGGAGCACTTTCAAAGCCTTCTTGGAAAATCTTTAGAAAGGCAAATTGTCCTGATTGATAGTTGAAAGGTCTGCTAAGATGGATTTGAATTTCTCTAGTATCGTGATTTAAGCGTTTGAGATGGGTAATTTTCCCTAGATAGGGGAAGGAAATCTTTTGATATAGAAAAATGATATAAAAACCAGCTAGTAAGCCTAAAAGGGCATAGCTACCAACAAGAAAACTTAGAAGATTAAATGTAAGGAGACGATTGCCCATTATCATGTAGATGTGAAAGAGTCCTAAAATATAGGCTAGGTAAACCAGGCGGTGAATCCATCGCCAAGCTTCGTATTGGATGTATTTGCCTAAATAGGCGACAAGGATGATGCTGGCAAAGATATAGATGGCAAGATTGCCAAACTGAGCAGCTAAGCGAGAGCCCCACAAACCGCCCATACTAAAGTTATGAAAGATTAGTAGGATGATTGAAAGAAAGGCTGTGAATTTGTGGACGGTGTAGACCTTCTCCAAACCGTGAAACCAGCTTTCTAGTAGTGGGAGACGAGTGGCTAGGATAAAAGTCAGAGATAGGCTTGTTAAAGCTAGTCCTGGAATCATGAATTGGGGAGAAGTGTTCATCCAAGTCAAAAGAGTCAAGATAAAACTAGCTATGATAAAGAGTAGTCCTTTGACTGATTTCATAGAAAATTCCATTTCATTTAGATTTCGATTTGTTGTAAATGAATTTGTTACATTTTATCATAGAAAATGTATGGTGTCAAATTGAGGTCTATAAATATCTACTCTCATCAAAAAACTCTCCAATTGAACTGGAGAGTGGCTGTTTATACTCAATGAAAATCAAAGAGCAAACTAGGAAGCTAGCCCGCAGGCTGCTCAAAACACCGTTTTGAGGTTGTGGATAGAACTGACGAAGTCAGTAACATATATACGGCAAGGTGAAGCTGACGTGGTTTGAAGAGATTTTCGAAGAGTATTATTCTGCAGCTTGTTGCCAACGTTTGGCTAGCATATGAGACAGGCTAGAAATCGCTAGGTTAAAGCTGAAGTAGATGAGGGCAATCAGGATGTAAAGACTGAAGACCTGCTCTGGTTCGAAATAACGGCCCATGAGAATTTGGCTGGCTCCAAAGAGTTCTTGTAGGGCGATAACAGAGTAGAGGAGACTGGTATCCTTAATCACGGTAACAAACTGAGAAATGATGGCTGGTAGCATTTTGCGGATGGCTTGTGGGAGAATGATGTAGTAGAGGATTTGGGCTGAGGTGAAGCCTTGTGACATTCCTGCTTCGTATTGTCCCTTGTCTACGGCATTGAGACCGCCTCGAATAATCTCAGCCAAGGCTGCTGATGTAAAGAGAGTAAAGGCTGTAATACCTGCTGGTGTGGATTTCATTTTGAACACCAAAAAGATAGTAAAAATCCAGAGAAGGTTGGGAACGTTGCGCACAAACTCGATATAAATACTGGAAATAATGCGTAAGATAGGATTTTTTCCATTTCGCATGACGGCAAGCACGGTACCGATGATAGTAGAGAGGATGATGGCAATCAGAGAAATATAGAGGGTCAAGCCAAATCCTTTAAAGATAAAGACTAGGTTATCTGGGGTTAAAATTTCTAAAATAGATTCCATAGTAACCTCCTAAAGTGAATAGGCTTTTTTATTGGCTTGCTCCATCTTGCGACCAAACTGGGCAACAGGGAAGCATAGGGCAAAGTAGAGAAGAGCAGCACCTAAAAAGGCTGGGATATAGTTTCCGTTGAGAGCCGACCAAGACTTAGTCACAAACATCAAGTCTACTCCAGAGATGATAGCTACAGTAGATGTGTTCTTGATGAGGTTAACAATTTGGTTGGTCAATGGAGGGAGAATGATGCGGAAGGCCTGAGGCAAGATAATCAAGCGCATGGCACTGATATAGGTAAAACCTTGCGACAAGGCGGCCTCCATCTGACCACTAGGAATAGACTGAATCCCTGAACGAATAACCTCAGCGATATAAGCGCCGTGATAGAGTCCCACGCAGAGAACGGCTGTCCAATAAATTGGAATCATGATGATGTGGTCACTGATAAGAGGTAGGCCATAAAAAACAATAACAAACTGCACCAAGAGGGGAGTGTTTTGGTAAAATTCCACGAAGATGCGAGCTAAAATGCGTAAAATTGGACGTTTACTGGTTGACATGGCACCAAAGAAGATTCCTAAGACCATGGCGAGGATAAAGGATCCAATCGCTAGGGCAAGAGTAAAGAGGAAACCATTGAAAAATTGTCCAAAATCCTGAAAATAGGCTGTCCAAGATGATAAATCTGTCATAGGGTATCCTCCTTAATCTGCGGTATGACTAGATGGTTTGAGCTTGTAACGGTCATAAAGTTTCTGCAAACTACCATCCTTGCTCCATTTAGTAACCAAGTTATCAAGATAGTCGTTGAGCTCTGTATTTGATTTCTTGGTAACAATACTGTAGTCAGATGGCTTGAAACTATCATCTAGTAGTGCTGTCCGTTTACTAGTGTAGCCAGATAGAATAGAGTGGTCAACGGAAAAGGCATCGATACGATGAGCGTGCAGGGAAGTAATCAATTCTGGGTAGGAACCAAGTTCGACGAATTTAAACTTCAGACCTTTCTTTTTACCCAGTTCAGTAATCAGGCGTTGGGTGATAGAACCTTGGGCGACTCCGATGGTTTTGCCGTTTAGGTCCTCAATCTTTTTGATTTTGGCAGATTTATTGACCAAAAATCCAGAAGCGTCTGTGTAGTAGGGACTGGTAAAGTTGTAGAGTTTTTTGCGTTCGTCCGTGATGGTAAAGGTCGCGATATCCATATCGACCTGTTCATTGTCTAGAAGGGGGCCGCGGGTTTGTGCTGTAACCGGCACATAGCGAATCTTGACCTTGAGTTCATCAGCTACCATCTTGGCCAAGTCGGTTTCGATACCAGAATAAGTACCGGTCTTGGGATCTTTGTAACCAAAATTGGGAACGTCTTGTTTGACACCGACAACCAGTTCGCCTCTTTTTTGAATGTCTGCGATACTAGTATCAGCCTGGACTGGTTTGGCAGCAGCAAGGCCGAAAAGGCTAATCAATAATGCTGATAAAAAGAATTTTTTTTTCATAGGCGCCTCCTTATTTGACTTTGTCACTTTCGTGGTTGATAATTTTGCTGAGGAATTGTTGGGCACGAGGTTTGCTTGGATTGTCAAAAAAGTTATCGACATCTGTCGTATCTACTAAAACTTCTCCGTCGGCCATAAAGATAATGCGGTCCGCAACCTCTCGAGCAAAGCCCATTTCGTGGGTAACGATGATCATGTTCATCCCATCATGCGCCAGTTTCTGCATAACTGCTAGAACATCTCCGATAGTCTCAGGATCAAGAGCAGATGTTGGTTCATCAAAGAGGAGGAGTTCCGGATGCATAGCAAGACCACGAGCGATGGCGATCCGCTGTTTTTGTCCACCAGATAGCATGGCGGGATAGGAATCTTTCTTGTCCCACATATTTACAAATTCCAGATATTTTTGGGCGGTTTTTTCAGCTTCTTTTTTATCAATTCCTAGAACTTTAATGGGTGCAAGTGTTACGTTTTCTAACACAGTTTTGTGTGGATAAATGTTAAAATGTTGAAAAACCATGCCGACTTCCTTGCGAAGAGGTACCAAATCTTTCTGGCTGGCACCAGCAACTTGGTGCCCATTGACTAGGAGACTTCCTTTGTCAACAGTCTCTAAACCATTGATCGTACGGATAAGAGTGGACTTCCCAGAGCCAGAAGGTCCAAGCAGGACAACAACTTGTCCTTTTTCAAAACGGAGATTGATGTTGCGGAGTGCGTGGTAGTCTCCGTAATATTTTTCGACGTTTTTAAATTCTACTAAAGCCATGAGAGATCTCCTTTGTGTTAGATTTTATAACACGATTCTACAATAAAAGAATGTTCTTGTCAAACCATATCTGAAAAAATTCACTATAGTGAAATAAGAACAGGACAAATCGATCGGGACAGTCAAATCGATTTCTAACAATATTTTAGAAGTAGAGGTGTACTATTCTAGTTTCAATATACTATAAAATGTTATAAAAAAGCAATCTGGATAGAGAAAACGTCTAAATCATGTTATAATGAAGCAATAGAATTCTTAGAAAGAGTGGATGTCTTTTTGATAACACCTACTTATGAATGGCAGTTTGCCCTGCAGGTAGAAGATGCGGATTTTACAAAGATAGCCAAGAAGGCTGGACTGGGTCCTGAGGTGGCTCGGTTATTGTTTGAGAGAGGGATTCAGGACCAAGAAAGTCTGAAGAAGTTTTTAGAACCTTCCTTGGAGGACTTACATGATGCTTATCTGCTCCATGATATGGACAAGGCAGTGGAGCGGATTCGTCAGGCTATTGAAGAAGGGGAAAATATTCTCGTTTATGGAGACTATGATGCGGATGGCATGACTTCGGCTTCTATTGTGAAGGAAAGTTTGGAACAACTTGGTGCTGAGTGCCGAGTTTACCTGCCAAATCGTTTTACCGATGGCTATGGCCCTAATGCTAGTGTTTATAAATACTTTATCGAGCAAGAAGGAATTTCCTTGATTGTGACGGTGGACAATGGGGTTGCTGGTCATGAGGCTATTGCATTGGCTCAGTCTATGGGAGTAGATGTCATTGTGACAGACCATCATTCCATGCCTGAAACCCTGCCAGATGCTTATGCTATTGTCCATCCTGAACATCCAGATGCGGATTATCCTTTTAAATATTTGGCTGGTTGTGGAGTTGCTTTCAAGTTGGCTTGTGCCCTGTTAGAAGAAGTGCAAGTGGAATTGCTTGATTTGGTCGCTATTGGAACTATTGCAGATATGGTGAGTCTGACGGATGAAAATCGTATCTTAGTTCAATATGGTCTGGAAATGTTGGGTCATACCCAGCGCATTGGTCTGCAAGAAATGCTGGACATGGCTGGGATTGCTGCCAACGAAGTAACAGAAGAAACGGTTGGTTTCCAGATTGCTCCTCGTTTGAATGCCTTGGGCCGCTTGGATGATCCCAATCCTGCCATTGATTTGTTGACTGGATTTGATGATGAGGAAGCGCATGAGATTGCCCTTATGATTCACCAGAAAAACGAAGAGCGCAAGGAAATCGTTCAGTCTATCTATGAAGAAGCCAAGACCATGGTGGATCCTGAGAAGAAGGTTCAGGTCTTGGCCAAGGAAGGCTGGAATCCTGGGGTTCTAGGAATCGTGGCTGGTCGTTTATTGGAAGAATTGGGACAGACAGTCATTGTTCTTAATATAGAAGACGGTCGTGCCAAGGGCAGTGCTCGTAGTGTGGAAGCGGTCGATATTTTTGAAGCTCTGGATCCCCATCGAGACCTCTTCATCGCCTTTGGAGGTCATGCAGGTGCAGCGGGTATGACGCTGGAAGTTGAGCAACTCTCAGATTTATCTCAGGTTTTGGAAGATTATGTTCGTGAAAAAGGTGCAGATGCTGGTGGCAAGAATAAGTTAAACCTAGATGAAGAGTTGGATTTGGAGGCACTTAGCTTGGAAACGGTCAAAAGTTTTGAACGTTTAGCTCCTTTTGGAATGGATAATCAGAAACCTATTTTTTATATCAAGAATTTTCAGGTCGAAAGTGCTCGTACTATGGGGGCAGGTAATGCCCATCTAAAGCTGAAAATTTCCAAGGGTGAGGCGAGTTTTGAAGTGGTAGCCTTTGGTCAAGGCAGATGGGCGACAGAGTTTTCTCAAACCAAGAATCTAGAGTTAGCGGTTAAATTGTCTGTCAACCAATGGAATGGCCAAACTGCCCTCCAGTTGATGATGGTGGATGCGCGAGTGGAAGGTGTTCAACTTTTTAACATTCGTGGAAAAAATGCAGTCTTGCCAGAAGGTGTTCCAGTCTTGGATTTTCCTGGAGAACTGCCAAATCTTGCGGCTAGTGAAGCTATTGTCGTAAAAAACATTCCAGAGGATATTACTCAGCTGAAGACCATTTTTCAGGAACAGCATTTCTCTGCTGTCTATTTCAAAAATGATATTGACAAGGCCTATTATCTGACAGGTTATGGGACTAGAGATCAGTTTGCCAAATTGTACAAGACTATTTACCAGTTCCCAGAGTTTGATATTCGCTACAAGCTGAAAGATTTGGCTGCATATCTTAATATTCAACAAATCTTGCTGGTCAAGATGATTCAAGTATTTGAAGAACTAGGCTTTGTGACGATAAAAGATGGTGTGATGACAGTCAATAAAGAGGCGCCAAAGCGGGAGATAGGAGAAAGTCAAATTTACCAAAATCTCAAACAAACCGTTAAAGACCAAGAAATGATGGCGCTGGGTACGGTGCAAGAAATTTATGATTTTTTGATGGAAAAAGAGTAGAAGTTAGGAAAGAGTTGGGAAATCAACTCTTTTTTGAAAACAGACCTTCATTTTGAAAATCATCAAAAAAATGGTATAATGGTAGGAAAAGATTCGGCTGAAAGTATTAGAACTTTTAGAATAAGAGGGTAGAGTTGCCCTATAATCAAGATAAACTAAGATTTTGGAGGAAAAATGAGTAATATCAGTTTAACAACACTTGGTGGTGTGCGTGAGAATGGAAAAAATATGTACATTGCTGAAATTGGAGAGTCCATTTTTGTTTTGAATGTAGGGTTAAAATATCCTGAAAATGAACAATTAGGGGTCGATGTGGTGATTCCAAACATGGATTACCTTTTTGAAAATAGCGACCGTATTGCTGGGGTTTTCTTGACCCACGGGCATGCGGATGCGATTGGTGCTCTACCTTATCTCTTGGCAGAGGCTAAAGTTCCTGTATTTGGGTCTGAGTTGACCATTGAGTTGGCAAAGCTCTTTGTCAAAGGAAATGATGCCGTTAAGAAATTTAATGATTTCCATGTCATTGATGAGAATACGGAGATTGATTTTGGTGGGACAGTGGTTTCCTTCTTCCCTACGACTTACTCCGTTCCAGAGAGTCTGGGAATTGTCTTGAAGACATCGGAAGGAAGCATCGTTTATACAGGTGACTTCAAATTTGACCAAACGGCTAGTGAATCTTATGCAACTGATTTTGCTCGTTTGGCAGAGATTGGTCGTGACGGCGTCCTGGCTCTCCTCAGTGATTCGGCCAATGCAGACAGCAATATTCAGGTGGCTAGTGAAAGTGAAGTTAGGGATGAAATTACCCAAACTATTGCTGACTGGGAAGGTCGTATCATCGTTGCAGCTGTTTCCAGTAATCTTTCTCGTATTCAGCAGATTTTTGACGCTGCGGATAAAACAGGTCGACGTATCGTCTTGACAGGATTTGATATTGAAAATATCGTCCGCACAGCGATTCGTCTTAAGAAGTTGTCTTTAGCCAACGAAATTCTCTTGATTAAGCCTAAAGATATGTCTCGCTTTGAAGACCATGAGTTGATTATTCTTGAGACAGGTCGTATGGGTGAACCTATCAATGGACTTCGTAAGATGTCGATTGGTCGCCATCGTTATGTAGAAATCAAGGATGGGGACCTGGTCTATATTGCTACGGCTCCGTCTATTGCTAAAGAAGCCTTTGTTGCGCGTGTAGAAAATATGATTTATCAGGCAGGTGGGGTTGTCAAATTGATTACCCAAAGTTTACATGTATCAGGGCACGGAAATGTGCGTGATTTGCAGCTGATGATCAATCTTTTGCAACCTAAGTACCTCTTCCCTGTCCAAGGGGAGTATCGTGAGTTGGATGCTCACGCTAAGGCTGCCATGGCAGTTGGGATGTTGCCAGAACGCATCTTCATTCCTAAAAAGGGGACGACCATGGCTTACGAGAATGGAGACTTTGTTCCAGCTGGATCGGTTTCAGCAGGAGATATCTTAATTGATGGGAATGCCATTGGTGATGTTGGAAATGTTGTTCTTCGTGACCGTAAGGTCTTGTCAGAGGATGGAATTTTCATCGTGGCTATTACAGTCAACCGTCGTGAGAAGAAAATTGTGGCTAGAGCTCGTGTTCACACGCGTGGATTTGTTTATCTCAAGAAGAGTCGCGATATTCTCCGTGAAAGTTCAGAATTGATTAACCAAACGGTAGAAGATTATCTTCAAGGAGATGACTTTGACTGGGCAGATCTTAAAGGGAAGGTTCGAGATAATTTGACCAAGTATCTCTTTGACCAAACCAAGCGTCGTCCAGCTATTTTACCAGTAGTCATGGAAGCAAAATAATCGTTGAAATAAACAGAGAGAAAGTCGAGTTTCGGCTTTTTCTTATAGAAAAATAGAAGGAGAAAATCATGGCAGTAATGAAAATCGAGTATTACTCACAAGTATTGGATATGGAGTGGGGGATGAATGTCCTCTACCCTGATGCCAATCGAGTGGAAGAACCAGAGTGTGAAGATATTCCCGTCTTGTACCTTTTGCACGGGATGTCTGGAAATCATAATAGTTGGCTTAAGCGGACCAATGTAGAACGCTTGCTTCGAGGAACTAATCTCATCGTTGTTATGCCCAATACCAGCAATGGTTGGTACACCGATACCCAGTATGGTTTTGACTACTACACGGCTCTAGCAGAGGAATTGCCACAGGTTCTGAAACGCTTCTTCCCTAATATGACTAGCAAGCGTGAAAAGACCTTTATAGCTGGTCTTTCTATGGGAGGCTACGGCTGTTTCAAACTGGCTCTTGCGACAAATCGTTTTTCTCATGCAGCTAGTTTTTCAGGTGCCCTCAGCTTTCAAAACTTTTCTCCTGAAAGTCAAAATCTGGGAAGTCCAGCCTACTGGAGAGGTGTTTTTGGAGAGATTAGAGACTGGACAACTAGTCCCTATTCTCTTGAAAGTCTGGCTAAAAAATCGGATAAAAAGACCAAACTTTGGGCGTGGTGTGGCGAACAGGATTTCTTGTACGAAGCCAATAATCTCGCAGTGAAAAATCTCAAAAAACTAGGTTTTGATGTGACCTATAGCCATAGCGCTGGAACTCACGAGTGGTACTACTGGGAAAAACAATTGGAAGTTTTTTTAACAACTCTACCAATTGATTTCAAATTAGAAGAGAGACTGACTTAGTTTGAACTTCAGCATAGGGGGAGTAGAACTAAAATAAAATATGTTTTCACTAGACTTTTCAAACGAAAGTAGTAGAATAGTAATAAAATACTGGAGGAAAGAGAGTAGGAAATGTACCGTTATCAAATTGGCATTCCCACATTAGAATATGATCAGTTTGTCAAAGAACATGAATTAGCCAATGTATTACAAAGTAGTGCTTGGGAGGAAGTTAAGTCTAATTGGCAACATGAGAAGTTTGGTGTTTACAGGGAAGAAAAATTACTGGCGACAGCTAGTATTTTGATTAGAACTCTTCCGCTAGGCTATAAAATGTTTTACATCCCAAGAGGACCTATATTGGATTATGGGGATAAAGAACTCTTGAATTTTGCCATTCAGTCTATTAAGTCCTATGCTCGCAGTAAGAGAGCGGTTTTTGTGACTTTTGACCCAAGTATTTGCCTATCTCAAAGTTTAATCAATCAGGAAAAGACAGAATTTCCTGAAAATCTGGCTATTATTGATAGTTTGCAACAAATGGGAGTAAGGTGGTCAGGAAAAACGGAGGAAATGGGAGACACCATTCAACCTCGTATTCAGGCGAAAATATACAAGGAAAATTTTGAAGAAGATAAACTTTCCAAGTCAACAAAACAGGCTATTCGAACAGCACGAAACAAAGGGCTTGAGATTCAATATGGTGGACTGGAACTATTAGATTCATTTTCGGAGTTGATGAAAAAAACTGAGAAGCGAAAAGAGATTCATTTGAGGAATGAAGCCTATTATAAAAAATTGTTAGATAATTTTAAGGACAAGGCCTATATCACCTTGGCCACCTTGGATGTTTCTAAACGTTCGCAAGAATTAGAAGAACAGTTAGCGAAAAATAGAGCCTTGGAAGAGACCTTTACTGAGTCGACTCGAACTTCAAAAGTAGAAGCGCAGAAGAAGGAAAAAGAACGTTTGTTAGAGGAATTGACCTTCTTGCAGGAATATATAGATGTAGGTCAAGCGAGAGTTCCTTTAGCGGCTACTTTGAGTTTGGAATTTGGTACTACCTCTGTCAATATATATGCTGGTATGGATGATGATTTTAAACGTTACAATGCACCAATTTTAACATGGTATGAAACGGCTCGCTATGCCTTTGAGCGAGGTATGGTCTGGCAAAATTTAGGTGGTGTTGAAAACTCTCTCAATGGTGGACTTTATCATTTTAAGGAAAAATTTAATCCAACGATTGAAGAATACTTGGGTGAATTTACAATGCCCACTCATCCTCTCTATCCTCTGTTAAGACTTGCTCTTGATTTCCGTAAAACATTAAGAAAAAAACATAGAAAGTAAGTATATGGCACTAACAACACTCACGAAAGAAGAGTTTCAGACTTATTCTGATCAGGTTTCTTCTCGTTCCTTTATGCAATCTGTCCAGATGGGGGATTTGCTAGAAAAAAGAGGGGCTCGAATTGTTTATCTTGCTTTGAAACAAGAAGGAGAAATTCAAGTTGCAGCTCTGGTTTATAGCCTGCCCATGCTGGGTGGTCTGCATATGGAACTCAATTCGGGGCCGATTTATACCCAACAAGATGCTCTTCCAGTTTTTTATGCAGAGTTAAAAGAATATGCCAAGCAAAATGGTGTATTAGAGTTGCTTGTAAAACCCTATGAAACTTATCAAACTTTTGATAGCCAAGGTAATCCAATAGATGCTGAGAAAAAAAGTATTATTCAAGATTTGACTGATTTAGGTTATCAATTTGATGGCTTAACAACAGGTTACCCAGGTGGAGAACCAGATTGGTTATACTATAAAGATTTAACTGAATTAACTGAAAAGAGTTTGCTTAAAAGTTTTAGCAAAAAGGGTAAACCCTTGGTGAAAAAGGCTGAAACCTTTGGCATTCGGTTGAAAAAGTTAAAACATGAAGAACTATCGATTTTTAAGAATATAACAAAAGAAACCTCTGAACGTAGAGAATATAGTGATAAAAGTTTAGAATATTATGAGCATTTTTATGATACTTTTGGAGAACAAGCGGAGTTTCTCATAGCAAGCTTAAATTTTTCGGACTATATGAGCAAATTGCAAGGTGAACAAAGTAAACTAGAAGAAAACTTGGACAAGTTGCGACTTGATTTGAGTAAAAATCCTCATTCTGAGAAAAAACAAAATCAACTGAGAGAATATTCTAGTCAATTTGAAACGTTTGAAGTTCGAAAAGCAGAAGCGCGAGACTTGATTGAAAAATATGGAGAAGAAGATATTGTTTTAGCTGGGAGTTTATTTGTTTATATGCCTCAGGAAACGACTTATCTCTTTAGTGGTTCCTACACTGAGTTTAATAAGTTCTATGCCCCTGCACTGCTTCAAAAATATGTTATGTTGGAAAGCATAAAACGTGGAATACCTAAATACAACTTCCTAGGCATTCAAGGGATTTTTGATGGAAGTGATGGTGTTTTGCGTTTTAAACAGAATTTTAATGGCTATATTGTACGCAAAGCAGGTACTTTCCGTTACCATCCATCGCCTTTAAAATACAAAGCTATCCAGTTACTCAAAAAAATAGTAGGACGTTAAGATGAAAAAGTCAGTATTTAGATTTCTTTTAGCTTCTTTTAGTAAAATAATTCTTATTTGCTAGAAAGGTGGAGAGACATGCGCTGGCTTTTTCGTTTGATAGGGGCTTTCTTTTCTTTTGTGTGGCGTTTGTTTTGGCGTCTGGTTTGGATAGTTGTGCTCTTATGTGTGCTTGCTTTCGGACTTCTCTGGTATCTGAACGGGGATTTTCAAGGAGCGCTAAAGCAAGCAGAACGGTCAGTAAAAATTGGTCAACAAAGTATTGACCAATGGGAGAAAACAGGGCAACTGCCTAAGTTAAGCCAGACAGATAGTCACCAGCATTCTGAAGGAAGGTGGGCACAGGCCTCTGCTCGTATTTACCTGGATCCGCAGATGGATTCACGCTTTCAAGAGGCTTATTTAGAAGCAATCCAGAACTGGAATCAAACTGGTGCTTTTAACTTTGAACTCGTGACTGAGTCTAGTAAGGCGGATATTACGGCTACGGAGATGAACGACGGAGGCACTCCTGTGGCAGGAGAGGCGGAAAGTCAAACTAATCTCTTAACAGGGCAATTCTTGTCCGTAACGGTGCGGTTGAATCATTATTATTTGTCCAATCCATACTATGGCTACTCCTATGAACGCCTTGTCCATACGGCAGAACATGAGTTAGGTCATGCGATTGGCTTGGACCATACAGATGAGAAGTCTGTCATGCAACCAGCAGGTTCCTTTTATGGTATCCAGGAAGAGGATGTTGCAAACCTCCGAAAAATATATGAGACTAGTGAGTAGGGTACTATCTTTCCCTACTTTTTTTGCTATAATGGAACTATGAACAACTTGATTAAATCAAAACTAGAGCTCTTGCCGACCAGCCCTGGTTGCTACATTCATAAGGATAAAAATGGCACCATTATCTATGTAGGAAAGGCTAAAAATCTGCGTAATCGAGTACGGTCCTATTTTCGTGGAAGTCATGATACCAAGACAGAGGCTCTGGTGTCTGAAATTGTGGATTTTGAATTTATTGTTACGGAGTCTAATATTGAGGCACTTCTCCTAGAAATCAACCTGATCAAGGAAAACAAGCCCAAGTACAATATCATGCTCAAGGATGACAAGTCCTATCCTTTCATCAAAATCACCAATGAGCGCTATCCACGCTTGATTATCACTCGTCAGGTCAAAAAGGACGGAGGTCTTTATTTTGGACCCTATCCCGATGTGGGGGCAGCCAATGAAATCAAGCGGTTGCTGGATCGGATATTCCCTTTTCGTAAGTGTACCAACCCGCCCTCTACGGTCTGTTTTTATTACCATATCGGTCAATGCATGGCCCACACCATCTGTAAGAAGGATGAGACTTATTTCAAGTCTATGGCCCAGGAGGTTTCTGATTTTCTGAAAGGGCAGGATAACAAAATCATTGATGAGCTAAAGGGCAAAATGGCAGCGGCAGCCCAGACTATGGAGTTTGAACGTGCGGCGGAATACCGTGACCTGATTCAGGCTATTGGAACGCTTCGAACCAAGCAACGGGTCATGGCTAAGGATCTCCAAAATCGCGATGTCTTTGGCTACTATGTGGATAAGGGCTGGATGTGTGTGCAGGTTTTCTTTGTCCGTCAGGGTAAGCTCATCGAGCGCGATGTCAATCTCTTCCCCTACTTCAATGATCCAGATGAGGATTTTTTGACCTATGTAGGACAATTCTATCAAGAAAAATCTCACCTAGTTCCCAATGAGGTACTGATTCCGCAGGATATTGACGAAGAAGCTGTCAAGGCTTTGGTGGATACCAAGATTCTCAAACCCCAACGTGGAGAGAAAAAACAGCTGGTCAATCTAGCCATAAAAAATGCACGTGTTAGTCTGGAGCAGAAATTTAACCTGCTAGAGAAATCTGTCGAGAAGACCCAAGGAGCTATTGAAAATCTAGGACGTTTGCTCCAAATCCCGACCCCAGTACGTATCGAGTCCTTCGATAACTCTAATATCATGGGAACTAGCCCTGTTTCGGCTATGGTGGTCTTTGTCAACGGTAAACCGAGTAAGAAGGATTACCGTAAGTACAAGATAAAAACGGTTGTTGGACCAGACGACTATGCCAGCATGAGAGAGGTCATTCGCAGACGCTATGGTCGAGTACAGCGTGAGGCTTTGACTCCTCCAGATTTGATTGTGATTGATGGGGGGCAAGGTCAAGTCAATATTGCTAAGCAAGTCATCCAAGAAGAACTGGGCTTGGATATTCCAATTGCAGGTCTGCAAAAGAATGATAAGCACCAAACCCATGAATTGCTCTTTGGAGATCCGCTGGAAGTGGTGGACTTGTCTCGCAATTCTCAGGAATTTTTCCTCCTCCAACGCATTCAAGATGAGGTCCACCGCTTTGCCATTACCTTCCACCGCCAACTGCGCTCCAAAAATTCTTTCTCATCTCAATTGGATGGGATTGATGGTCTGGGACCTAAACGCAAGCAAAATCTCATGAGGCACTTCAAGTCTCTGACCAAAATCAAGGAAGCCAGTGTGGATGAGATTGTCGAAGTTGGAGTACCAAGAGCAGTAGCAGAGGCTGTGCAAACCAAGTTGAACCCGCAGGAAACAGAAATCTTGCTTCAAGTGGCGGAAGAAAGAGTAGATTACCAAACGGAAGGAAACCACAATGAACCATAAAATCGCAATTTTATCAGATATTCATGGCAATGCGACGGCGCTAGAAGCAGTGATTGCAGATGCTAAAAATCAAGGAGTCAGTGAATACTGGCTTCTGGGAGATATTTTTCTTCCTGGTCCAGGCGCAAATGACTTAGTCGCCCTGCTAAAGGACCTTCCTATCACAGCAAGTGTTCGAGGCAATTGGGATGATCGTGTCCTGGAGGTCTTGGATGGCGAATATGGTTTGGAATATCCGAAAGAAATCCAGTCAATGCGCATGACCCAGTTTTTGATGGAGCGAATGGATCCTGCAACGATTGTCTGGCTACGAAGCTTGCCTTTGCTGGAAAAGAAAGAAATTGACGGATTGCGCTTTTCTATCTCTCATAATTTGCCAAATAAGAACTATGGTGGTGACTTGCTAGTTGAGAATGATACAGAGAAATTTGACCAACTGCTAGATGCGGAAACGGACGTGGCCGTCTATGGTCATGTTCACAAGCAGTTGCTTCGTTATGGTAGTCAAGGGCAACAAATCATCAATCCCGGTACGATTGGTATGCCCTATTTTAATTGGGAGGTGTTAAAAAATCACCGTTCCCAGTATGCCGTGATAGAGGTTGAAGATGGGGAATTGGTAAATATCCTATTTCGTAAAGTCGCTTATGACTACGAAGCGGAGTTGAAATTGGCCAAGTCCAAGGGGCTTCCCTTTATCGAAATGTATGAAGAACTGCGTCGTGACGATAACTATCAGGGGCACAATCTGGAATTATTAGCAAGCTTAATAGAAAAGCATAGGTATGTAGAGGATGTGAAGAATTTTTTTGATTTTTTGTAAGAGTTTCCTAAAATAGCCAATGCAAACTAAAAAAGCGATTGGCTGATCCCATCGCTTTTAATATATCTTATACTCAATGAAAATTAAAGAGCAAACTAGGAAGCTAGCCGTAGGTTGCTCAAAGCACAGCTTTGAGGTTGCAGATAAAGCTGACGTGGTTTGAAGAGATTTTCGAAGAGTATTATTGTAACTGAGATTGATCTGGGAGGTAAGAACCACCTAGATAGGTATTGCTGAGTTTTTCAAGGGTTCCGTCTTGATAGAGTTCTTTGAGCGCTTTATCAAATTTCTCTTTAAACTCTTTTTGGTCGCTTGAGAAAATGATATAATTGCTGGGGCTATCTGCAGAAGGTAAATCAACGACTGAGAGGTCTAAACCACGGTCCTTGATAATCTTTTGAACGGATACCTTGTCAAAAACTAGGAAATCAAACTCTCCGTTAGCAAGGTCTAGGATTCGTTTACCAATATCCTCACCAGAAAAATCAATAGTAGCGGGATTATCAGTGTGTTTCTGATTCCAGTTATTGATGAATTGAGCGTTAGAAGTTCCGGTATCCTCTTGTGTTGTTTTACCAGCGATCTGGTCAAGAGAAGTCAAAGGATTTTTCTTGTTGCTGACGAGGACGAGGGGATTGTTGGAAATCGGAAGTGAGTAGAGGTATCTTTCAGCGCGCTCTTTTGTGTAACTCAAGTTATTGGCCGCAGCCTGATAGTGACCAGAATCAAGTCCTGGGAAGATGCTCTCCCAAGCAGTTCTTTGAAATTGAATCTCGTAGTCGCTGAGTTTTTCATCTACTGCCTTTAGAACTTCGATATCGAAGCCTGTCAGATTGCCTTTATCTTCGTAGTCAAATGGTGGCACGTCGCCAGCTGTAGCAAGGACGATTGTCTTTTGAGCGCTAGTCTCTTTGGGTGTAGCTTGATTCCCACAGGCAACCAAAAATGGTAGGATAGCTAGTAATAGGCTAAATTTTTTCATACTGTCTCCATTCAAATGTAAAGTACTTGCTAGTTTATCAGAAACTTTCCTGATAAACCAATATATATCTTTTATGTCTGTGATAGAAAAACTTAATCATGAAAAATCCCTGCAAGCTCTTTCAAATTATGGTAGAATGGAAGCAGTAGAATTAGAAAAGGAAATCGATTATGAAATTTCTTGAATTAAATAAAAAACGTCATGCGACCAAGCATTTTACTGATAAGCCTGTTGATCCCAAAGATGTGCGTACGGCTATCGAAATTGCAACCTTGGCGCCAAGCGCCCACAACAGCCAGCCTTGGAAATTTGTGGTGGTACGTGAGAAAAATGCTGAACTGGCAAAGTTAGCTTATGGTTCCAATTTTGAACAGGTATCATCAGCGCCTGTAACCATTGCCTTGTTTACAGATACGGACTTAGCCAAACGTGCTCGTAAGATTGCCCGTGTTGGTGGTGCTAATAACTTTTCTGAAGAGCAACTTCAATATTTTATGAAAAATCTGCCAGCTGAGTTTGCCCGTTACAGTGAGCAACAAGTCAGCGACTACCTAGCTCTCAATGCAGGTTTGGTTGCCATGAACTTGGTTCTTGCATTGACAGACCAAGGAATTGGTTCTAACATTATTCTTGGTTTTGACAAATCAAAAGTTAATGAAGTTTTGGAAATCGAAGACCGTTTCCGCCCAGAACTCTTGATCACAGTGGGTTACACAGACGACAAATTGGAACCAAGCTACCGCTTGCCAGTAGATGAAATCATCGAAAAAAGATAGGAAGAAGAAAAAATGATAGCAATTGATTTTACAGCAGAAGTAGAAAAACGCAAAGAAGACCTCTTGGCTGACTTGTTTAGCCTTTTGGAAATCAACTCAGAACGTGATGATAGCAAGGCTGATGCCCAGCATCCATTTGGACCTGGTCCAGTAAAAGCCTTGGAGAAATTCCTTGAAATCGCAGACCGCGATGGCTACCCAACTAAGAATGTCGATAACTACGCAGGACATTTTGAGTTTGGTGATGGAGAAGAAGTTCTCGGAATCTTTGCCCATATGGACGTGGTTCCAGCTGGTAGCGGTTGGGATACAGTTCCTTACACACCAACTATCAAAGATGGTCGCCTTTATGCGCGCGGGGCTTCGGACGATAAGGGTCCTACAACAGCTTGTTACTATGGTTTGAAAATCATCAAAGAATTGGGTCTTCCAACTTCTAAGAAAGTTCGCTTCATCGTTGGAACAGACGAAGAATCAGGCTGGGCAGACATGGACTACTACTTTGAGCACGTAGGACTTGCCAAACCAGATTTCGGTTTCTCACCAGATGCTGAATTTCCAATCATCAATGGTGAAAAAGGAAATATCACGGAATACCTCCACTTTGCAGGAGAAAATACAGGTGCTGCCCGTCTTCACAGCTTTACAGGTGGTTTACGTGAAAATATGGTACCAGAATCAGCAACAGCAGTCGTTTCAGGTGATTTGGCTGACTTGCAAGCTAAACTAGATGCCTTTGTTGCAGAACACAAACTTAGAGGAGAACTCCAAGAAGAAGCTGGCAAATACAAGGTGACGATCATTGGTAAATCAGCCCACGGTGCTATGCCTGCTTCAGGTGTCAATGGCGCAACTTACCTTGCCCTCTTCCTCAGCCAGTTTGGCTTTGCTGGTCCAGCCAAAGATTACCTTGACATCGCAGGTAAAATTCTCTTGAACGATCATGAGGGTGAAAATCTTAAGATTGCTCATGTGGATGAAAAGATGGGTGCTCTTTCTATGAATGCCGGCGTCTTCCGCTTCGATGAAACAAGTGCTGATAATACCATTGCCCTCAACATCCGCTATCCAAAAGGAACAAGTCCAGAACAAATCAAGTCAATCCTTGAAAACTTGCCAGTTGTTTCTGTTAGCCTGTCTGAACACGGTCACACGCCTCACTATGTGCCAATGGAAGATCCACTTGTGCAAACCTTGTTGAATGTCTATGAAAAACAAACTGGCCTTAAAGGTCATGAACAAGTCATCGGTGGTGGAACCTTTGGTCGCTTGCTAGAACGCGGAGTTGCCTACGGTGCTATGTTCCCAGACTCGATTGATACCATGCACCAAGCCAATGAATTTATCGCCTTGGATGATCTTTTCCGAGCAGCAGCAATTTATGCCGAAGCTATTTACGAATTGATCAAATAAAACGATAGAAGTCTGAGATCTTATGCTTGGACTTCTTTTTGGAGGGAAAGTAGATGTCTCAAATCGAAAGAATCAAACAGGCTATCATGGCGGATTCACAGAATGCCAGCTATACAGAGCGTGGCATTGAGCCTCTCTTTGCAGCGCCAAAAACTGCTCGCATCAATATCATCGGTCAGGCTCCGGGACTTAAAACTCAAGAAGCAGGCCTTTACTGGAAAGATAAAAGTGGTGACCGCTTGCGGGACTGGCTAGGTGTGGATGAAGATACCTTTTACAATTCAGGTTATTTTGCTGTTTTGCCTATGGATTTCTACTTTCCAGGACATGGCAAGTCGGGTGATCTTCCGCCTCGTACAGGTTTTGCAGAAAAATGGCATCCGCAGCTCTTACAGGAATTGCCTGATATTCAGTTAACCCTCTTGATTGGGCAATATGCCCAAGCCTACTATTTACAGGAGAAAATCAGTGGGAAGGTAACGGAGAGGGTGAAACACTATAAAGACTATCTGCCAGCCTATTTTCCGCTAGTTCACCCATCACCACGAAATCAAATCTGGATGGCCAAAAATCCTTGGTTTGAGGCAGAAGTAGTGCCAGATTTGAAAAAAAGAATTAAAACCATTTTATAGTCAATGAAAATCAAAGAGCAAACTAGGAAGCTAGTCGTAGGCTGCTCAAAGTACAGCTTTGAGGTTGCAGATAAAACTGACGAAGTCGGTAACATACGCACGGTAAGGCGACGCTGACGTGGTTTGAAGAGATTTTCGAAGAGTATTAGAAGAAAAAGAATGAAAGAAATAGCCTTTGACGCATTTTACCAGCTTTACCAAAACGACCAGCTTTCTCTAGTGGATGTGAGAGAAGTGGATGAGTTTGCAGCTCTTCATTTAGAAGGTGCCCACAACCTACCGCTTAGTCAATTGGCTGATAGTTATGATTAATTGGACAAAGATCGCTTGCATTATATTATTTGCAAATCTGGAATGAGATCGGCGCGTGCTTGCCAATTCCTGTTAGAACAAGGTTATAATGTTATCAATGTCCAGGGTGGCATGTTAGCCTTTGAAGAACTTTAAAATTTTGCATTTCTCCTACTTGGTGTGGACTGGGTAGGAGAGTTTTATTTTTAGATAATTCTTATTTTTAAGAAAATTGAAAACATTTAATATTTGCCTCGTGATGCTTTTTTCAGACTCCTAATCGTGGTATACTAGGTCAGTATTTTATAAATATGAAGGAGATTTTTATGGCTAAAAAAGGTACCCTAACAGGTTTGCTCCTGTTTGGAATATTTTTTGGTGCGGGGAACTTGATTTTTCCGCCTTCTCTAGGTGCTCTATCTGGAGAACATTTTCTTCCTGCCATCGCAGGTTTTGTCTTTTCAGGCGTTGGTATCGCCGTCTTGACCCTTATTATTGGAACGCTAAATCCTAAAGGATATATCTACGAGATTTCAACGAAGATAGCGCCTTGGTTTGCGACTCTTTACCTCTCAGTTCTTTACTTGTCAATCGGTCCATTCTTTGCTACCCCACGTACTGCTACAACAGCTTACGAAGTAGGGATTAGCCCCCTTTTGTCGGATGCAAATAAAGGACTTGGCTTGATTGTATTTACGGTTCTGTATTTTGCGGCAGCCTATTTGATTTCGCTTAATCCATCAAAAATCTTAGACCGCATTGGACGTATTTTAACACCAGTCTTTGCAATTTTGATTGTTATCTTGGTCGTTCTGGGAGCTATCAAATATGGTGGAACAAGTCCTCAAGCTGCTTCAGCTGCTTATCAAGCTTCTGCCTTTGGTACAGGTTTCCTAGAAGGTTACAATACCTTGGACGCCCTTGCCTCAGTGGCCTTTAGCGTAATCGCAGTTCAAACCTTGAAACAACTTGGATTTTCAAGTAAGAAAGAATACATTTCAACTATTTGGGTTGTTGGTATCGTTGTTGCCCTTGCCTTCAGCGCTCTTTACATCGGTTTAGGTTTTCTTGGAAATCATTTCCCAGTACCAGCTGAAGCGATGAAGGGTGGAACACCAGGTGTTTACATCTTGTCACAAGCCACTCAAGAAATCTTTGGCTCAACAGCTCAACTCTTCCTTGCAGCTATGGTTACCGTAACCTGCTTCACAACGACTGTTGGTTTGATTGTGTCAACAGCTGAGTTCTTTAATGAGCGCTTCCCACAAATCAGCTACAAGGTTTATGCGACAGCCTTTACCTTGATTGGATTTGCTATTGCCAATTTGGGTCTTGATGCGATTATCAAGTACTCAATTCCAGTACTGGTTATCTTGTACCCAATCACGATTGCTATCGTTATGATTGTCATTGTCAACAAATTTGTTGCCCTTTCAAAACCAGGTATGCAGTTGACAATTGCTGTGGTTACAGTTATTGCCATTGCAAGCGTACTAGGAAGCTCGTTTAAGGTTGAGTTTCTTGCAAATCTTGTTAGCGTTCTTCCTTTTGCCAAGGCATCTCTCCCATGGTTGGTGCCAGCCATTGTTGGAATCTTGCTCTCATTGGTTCTACCAAACAAGCAAGAAAGCGATGTTTTTGAAATGGAATAATCACTTAAATCACTTTTGTAGCCAAGTCTACAGGAGTGATTTTCTTTTTTTATCCGATGATAAATGTGTTATAATAGGTAGCGAAAGAGGTGAAGAAATGAATCAAACAGTAGAATATATCAAAGAACTGACAGCCATCGCATCGCCAACGGGCTTCACTCGTGAAATTTCGAATTATTTAGTCAAGACTCTAGAAGGTTTTGGTTACCAGCCAGTTCGCACAGCCAAGGGTGGTGTCAATGTGACCATCAAAGGTCAAAAAAACGAAGAACATCGCTATGTAACTGCCCATGTGGACACACTCGGAGCCATTGTTCGTGCTGTCAAACCTGACGGTCGTCTCAAATTGGACCGGATCGGTGGTTTTCCTTGGAACATGATTGAGGGAGAAAACTGTACTGTTCATGTAGCTAGTACAGGTAAAACGGTATCTGGAACGATCCTCATCCACCAGACATCTTGCCATGTCTACAAAGATGCAGGAACTGCTGAACGCACTCAGGACAATATGGAAGTGCGTTTGGATGAAAAAGTGACCAATGAAAAAGAAACACGTGCCTTGGGTATTGAGGTTGGTGACTTCATCAGCTTTGACCCGCGAACTGTCGTGACAGAGACTGGTTTTATCAAGTCTCGACATTTGGACGACAAGGTCAGCGCAGCAATTTTGCTAAATCTCCTTCGAGTTTATAAAGAAGAAGGAATTGACTTGCCGATGACGACACACTTTGCTTTTTCAGTCTTTGAAGAGGTGGGCCATGGTGCTAACTCCAATATTCCAGAAGAGGTAGTAGAATATCTGGCTGTGGATATGGGAGCTATGGGCGATGACCAACAGACGGATGAGTACACAGTATCTATCTGTGTAAAGGATGCTTCCGGTCCTTATCACTATGACTTCCGTCAACACTTAGTAGCTTTGGCGAAAGAGCAAGATATTCCATTTAAGCTCGACATCTATCCATTTTACGGATCGGACGCTTCAGCAGCGATGTCAGCAGGTGCAGAGGTCAAGCATGCACTTCTTGGAGCTGGTATTGAGTCCAGTCACTCTTATGAGCGCACCCACATCGATTCAGTAGTAGCGACTGAGCGTATGGTTGATGCTTATCTTAAGAGCGAGGCGGTATCATAGAATGTGCTTAATCTGTCAGAGAATCGAACTCATTAAAGCTGGGCAAAATCCCTACTTTGTAAAAGAACTAGAAACAGGCTATGTTGTTATTGGTGACCACCAATACTTTAAGGGCTATACCTTATTTTTAGCAAAAGATCATGTCACAGAACTCCATCATATGGAAACTTCTGTAAAACTTCGCTTTTTAGAGGAAATGAGTTTAGTCCAAGAAGCAGTCGCCAAAGCATTTGAGGCTGAAAAGATGAATATTGAACTCCTAGGAAATGGCGATGCCCACGCTCATTGGCATCTTTTTCCCCGAAGAGCAGGTGATATGAAGAGTCACGGTTTGAATGGCCGTGGCCCAGTCTGGTGGGTGCCCTGGGAAGAAATGGCGGCAGAAGATTGCCAAGTACAATCGCCAGAGCTGGAAGAGATGATTAAAATCTTATCTCATGAATTGGAGAAGTATTTGGCCTAAGAGAGAGGAAGAAAGAAATGAAAAAAAGATATGTCATTTTATCTGGTTTACTAGCATTGACCCTTGCAGCTTGTTCGCAAGAAAAAACCAAAGTTGAAGAAAACACTCAAAAAACGGAGCAAAGCAGTCAACCGGAAGGAACTGTAGGTAGCAAATCTCAAGCTTCTAGTCAGAAAAAGGCAGAAGTTAGCAATAAAGGGAGCTATTATAGTATCCAAGGGAAATACGATGAGATTATCCTAGCTAATAAACGTTATCCTTTGTCAAAAGATTACAATCCAGGAGAAAATCCAACAGCCAAGGCAGAGTTGCTCAAACTAATCGCAGCTATGCAGGCTGAGGGCTATCCAATCAGTGACCAATACAGTGGGTTTAGGAGTTATGAAACTCAGGCTAAGCTCTACCAAGACTATGTCAATCAAGATGGTAAGGAAGCAGCAGATCGCTACTCAGCACGCCCAGGTTACAGTGAACACCAGACGGGTCTTGCTTTTGATTTGATTGGGACAGATGGGGATTTAGTTACTGAAGAAAAGGCAGCCCAGTGGCTCTTGGACCATGCGGCTGACTATGGCTTTGTTGTTCGCTATCTTAAAGGCAAGGAAAAGGAGACTGGCTACATGGCAGAAGAATGGCATCTCCGCTACGTTGGAAAAGAAGCCAAAGAAATTGCTGCAAGTGGTCTCAGTTTGGAAGAGTACTATGGCTTTGAAGGCGGCGATTATGTCGATTAAAAATGAAAGTTTTCTCTTGCATTTTTAGATAAATAGTGTATAATGGAAAGGTATGTGTAAAGCATACTTGTGGGAGGTAAAAATCTTACATTACCGCCAAAACCACAAAGGAGGATTTAGAAATGGCTAAAAAAGTCGAAAAACTTGTAAAATTGCAAATCCCTGCTGGTAAAGCTACACCAGCTCCACCGGTTGGACCTGCTCTTGGTCAAGCTGGTATCAACATCATGGGATTCACAAAAGAGTTCAACGCTCGTACAGCTGACCAAGCTGGTATGATCATTCCAGTTGTTATCTCAGTTTACGAAGATAAATCATTTACTTTCATCACTAAGACACCACCAGCTGCTGTTCTTTTGAAAAAAGCTGCAGGTGTTGAAAAAGGATCAGGTACACCTAACAAAACTAAAGTTGCTTCAGTTACTCGTGCGCAAGTACAAGAAATTGCAGAAACTAAGATGCCAGATTTGAACGCTGCAAACCTTGAGTCTGCAATGCGTATGATCGAAGGTACTGCTCGTTCTATGGGATTCACTGTTGTTGACTAATCAATAACACAGTAGAAAATCTCACAGCAGTCTATTAGTTGCTTTTCATACTAGGCAAGTGACTGAGCCTTGTACTTGGGTACAGCAAGGGAGCTTAAGGCCGTAGGAAGAGAAAAATAGTAGACTGAAAACCCGCAAGACTTCATCATTTCGAGAAGTGACGTGGGAGATGAAAATCGATTGAACCACTTACAAGGAGAATAGAAAATGGCTAAAAAAAGCAAACAACTTCGTGCTGCTCTTGAGAAAATCGACAGCACAAAAGCATACAGTGTAGAAGAAGCTGTAGCACTTGCAAAAGAAACTAACTTTGCAAAATTTGACGCAACTGTAGAAGTTGCTTACAACTTGAACATCGACGTTAAAAAAGCTGACCAACAAATCCGTGGAGCAATGGTATTGCCAAACGGTACTGGTAAAACTTCACGTGTTCTTGTTTTCGCACGTGGTGCAAAAGCTGAAGAAGCAAAAGCTGCTGGTGCAGACTTTGTTGGTGAAGATGACCTTGTTGCTAAAATCAACGACGGTTGGTTGGACTTCGACGTAGTTATCGCTACACCTGATATGATGGCTCTTGTTGGACGTCTTGGACGTGTCCTTGGACCACGTAACTTGATGCCAAACCCTAAAACTGGTACTGTAACAATGGATGTTGCTAAAGCAGTTGAAGAGTCTAAAGGTGGTAAAATCACTTACCGTGCTGACCGTGCAGGTAACGTTCAAGCAATCATCGGTAAAGTATCATTTGAAGCTGAAAAATTGGTTGAAAACTTTAAAGCTTTCAACGAAACAATCCAAAAAGCAAAACCAGCTACAGCTAAAGGAACTTACGTAACAAACTTGACTATCACAACTACTCAAGGTGTTGGTATCAAAGTTGACGTAAACTCACTTTAATCAGTAGTTAAAGTAATGTAAAAAAGTTGAAGACGCTATGTCTCAACTTTTTTTGATGTACGACGGGCATGTTGTATAGTAGATTGAAACTAGAATAGTACACATCTACTTCTAAAACATTGTTAGAAATTGATTTGACTGTCCTGATCGATTCGTCCTATTCTTATTTCATTTTATTATATATTTGAGGTGTAAGTCCTCGGTGGGCACCTACTACCGGTGAACCCAATAGCGATTCCCAAGTCTGACTATCGTGAGGTAGCGGATTAAAACGGTCTGGGGATAGACCGTTTTAAGTCTGACGCTGGAAATAAGAATCGTCAGAGGAAGGGATAGCGAAATCGTGGCTCTACGAACAGGAACGTGATAATAAGGCCTATATAGCGGATAAGGTATCTGGCTGGGGCGACCACTATCAATTAGTATCTCAGAAGTCGGTACTTAAACGTGCTATATCAAAATCAGTCCTTGAAAAACGTGGACTGGTTTCGTGTTTGGATTATTACCTTGAATGACATGCGTTAACAGTTAGTTGAACCGTCGTATGCCGAACGGCACGTACGGTGGTGTGAGAGGGGCTAGAGATTATCCCCTACTCGATTTCGAAATCTAGTGGAATGAATCTGGAATAGTCCATCGAGCTTTCTAATACTCTTCGAAAATCTCTTCAAACCACGTCAACGTCGCCTTGCCGTGCGTATGGTTACTGACTTCGTCAGTTCTATCCACAACCTCAAAACAGTGTTTTGAGCTGACTTCGTCAGTTCTATCCATAACTTCAAAACAGTGTTTTGAGCAACCTGCGGCTAGTTTCCTAGTTTGCTCTTTGGTTTTCATTGAGTATAACACATTGTTAGAAGTTGGTTTAAATTTCCTAATCAGTTTGTTCACATTTACCTTCGATATATTATATCCCATAGTTAAGGTTGGTCATACAGATGATTATAGTCATGGAGCCGTAAAACTTAGTGTTTCTTTAGTTGACAAAGATGCCATGAAAAAAATATCTGTAACTGTAATAGGATATTTTGAAATAAATATAGATGAAAATATCACCGATATTCTATACGTAAATGGTACTGCTATTCTTTGTCCTTATTTACGTTCTATTGTTTCAATAGTTTCGGCAATTGATAGCAGTGAAGCAATGTTGCTACCTACCATTAATGTTTTAGAGTTACTAGATAAATCTCAACCTTTTGAAGAAGAATAATTTATTAGCTCACTAAATTGAGGGTAAGGAAAAGTAAAAGCAGTAAGAAAAATGTCTTGCATTATACAGCAACCTTTTGGGAATGAGTAGATGGATTGAATAAAATTTGATTAAGAGTGGATGATTTATCTGTAGATTATTATTGGACAGTTAGTCTTGAAGTAGTCTAAGAATTAGGTTATAATCAGTAGAAGCCTTGCTAATAATGAGGAGGTTAGTTTATGTATAGTAGACTGAATCTAAAATAGTACGAAACAATTGCTAAAATATTTATAGAAATTAATTTTACTTTCCCAATCGATTTGTTCTCATCTTATTTCAATCCGCTATATATTATGGTATCGAATCTTCATCAGAATGATAAAATTAATCAATTAATATCTGATTACAAACAGAATATGAAAGCTTTTTATATCACTATTGAAAAATTTATACGAGATGATGAAAGCCTTAAGTGTTATTTTACAAAGGTTATTTCAAGTCGTTCCAAGGTAACAAGTCTAGATCAGATTGAAGCTGATAAAACGATACAAAGAAAATATTCAAGTGAGCTAAAAAAATTTATTGGATTTTATAATGAGATTATTTGTGAGGAAAATAGTTTCCTACATGTACGAAAGAGGTGGTCGAGTTGGTTTAGGTAGTCGGTGCGTGAGTTGATAATTCTCAGGGTATGGACTTCTTTTTCATGAATGAGGTAAAAGAGCAGGTATTGTTTAGAGACAATCATTCTGAGCATATTTTCTGGATAGAGGGAGTATCCGATTTTATGATCAAAGTTAATACCGCCCTCTGGTGAGAAGATGAGTAGGTTGGTAATTTAAACTATTAAACAGAATTTTTGATTAAAAGTATTATTTCATGAGAGAAATCCTAATTTCACAATCCATAGGCAAACGCTTGCATTCTGTTTTTTATTGGACTATAATAGGTTGGTATAAAGCCTTCTGTAGTAATAAAATGTAGAAGGTGTAGAAAGTAAGGATTTAGAATATTTGTAGTTAAAAACACAATGTTGCTATTCCTTATGATAGGGAGATAGATATGGCAATGATAGAAGTGGAACATCTTCAGAAACATTTTGTGAAGATTGTTAAGGAACCGGGCTTGAAGGGGGCTTTGCGCTCCTTTATTCATCCTGAAAAGCAGACCTTTGAAGCGGTCAAGGATTTGACCTTTGAGGTTCCAAAAGGGCAGATTTTAGGATTTATCGGGGCAAATGGTGCTGGGAAGTCGACAACCATTAAAATGCTGACAGGAATTTTGAAACCAACATCTGGTTTTTGTCGGATTAACGGCAAGATTCCCCAGGACAATCGGCAAGATTATGTCAAAGATATTGGCGTAGTCTTTGGACAACGCACCCAGCTATGGTGGGATTTGGCTCTGCAAGAGACCTACACTGTCTTAAAAGAGATTTATGATGTGCCAGACTCGCTCTTTCATAAGCGTATGGACTTTTTGAATGAAGTCTTGGATTTGAAGGACTTTATCAAGGATCCCGTGCGGACTCTTTCACTGGGACAACGGATGCGGGCGGATATTGCGGCCTCCTTGCTCCACAATCCCAAGGTTCTTTTTTTAGATGAGCCGACCATTGGTTTGGACGTTTCGGTTAAGGATAATATTCGTCGGGCAATTACTCAGATCAATCAAGAGGAAGAAACTACCATTCTTTTGACCACTCACGATTTGAGTGATATTGAGCAACTTTGTGATCGGATTTTCATGATTGACAAGGGGCAAGAGATTTTTGATGGAACAGTGAGCCAACTCAAGGAGACCTTTGGTAAGATGAAGACTCTCTCTTTTGAACTGCTACCAGGTCAAAGTCATCTCGTCTCTCACTATGAAGGTCTGTCTGATATGACCATTGATAGACAAGGAAACAGCCTCAACATTGAATTTGATAGTTCTCGCTACCAGTCAGCTGACATTATCAAGCAAACCCTGTCTGATTTTGAAATCCGCGATTTGAAGATGGTGGATACGGATATTGAGGATATTATCCGTCGCTTCTACCGAAAGGAGCTCTAGGATGATCAAATTGTGGAGACGTTATAAACCCTTTATCAATGCAGGGGTTCAGGAGTTGATTACTTACCGAGTCAACTTTATTCTCTATCGGATTGGCGATGTCATGGGGGCTTTTGTGGCCTTTTATCTCTGGAAGGCTGTCTTTGATTCTTCGCAAGAGTCTTTGATTCAGGGCTTCAGTATGGCGGATATCACCCTCTACATCATCATGAGTTTTGTGACCAATCTTCTGACTAGATCCGATTCGTCCTTTATGATTGGGGAGGAGGTCAAGGATGGCTCCATTATCATGCGTTTGTTGCGACCAGTGCATTTTGCGGCCTCCTATCTTTTCACCGAGCTTGGTTCCAAGTGGTTGATTTTTATCAGCGTTGGCCTTCCATTTTTAAGTGTCATTGTCTTGATGAAAATCATATCGGGTCAAGGTATTGTAGAGGTGCTAGGATTAACTGTCATTTATCTTTTTAGCTTAACGCTCGCCTATCTGATTAACTTTTTCTTTAATATTTGCTTTGGATTTTCAGCCTTTGTGTTTAAAAATCTTTGGGGTTCCAACCTACTTAAGACTTCCATAGTGGCTTTTATGTCGGGGAGTTTGATTCCCTTGGCATTCTTTCCAAAGGTTGTTTCAGATATTCTCTCCTTTTTGCCTTTTTCATCCTTGATTTATACTCCAGTTATGATCATTGTTGGAAAATACGATGCCAGTCAGATTCTTCAGGCACTCCTTTTGCAGTTCTTCTGGCTCTTAGTGATGGTGGGATTGTCTCAGTTGATTTGGAAACGGGTCCAGTCCTTTATCACCATTCAAGGAGGTTAGTATGAAAAAATATCAACGAATGCATCTGATTTTTATCAGACAATACATCAAACAAATCATGGAATATAAGGTGGATTTTGTGGTTGGTGTCTTGGGAGTCTTTCTGGCTCAAGGCTTGAATCTCTTGTTTCTCAATGTCATCTTTCAACATATTCCATTCCTAGAAGGCTGGACCTTTCAAGAGATAGCTTTCATTTATGGATTTTCCTTGATTCCCAAGGGAATGGACCATCTCTTTTTTGACAATCTCTGGGCACTAGGGCAACGCCTAGTCCGAAAAGGGGAGTTTGACAAGTATCTGACTCGTCCCATCAATCCTCTCTTTCACATCCTAGTTGAAACCTTTCAGATTGATGCCTTGGGTGAACTCTTAGTCGGTGGTATTTTATTGGGAACAACAGTGACCAGCATTGTTTGGACTCTTCCAAAATTTCTGCTTTTCCTAGTTTGTATTCCTTTTGCGACCTTGATTTATACTTCTCTTAAAATCGCAACAGCCAGTATCGCCTTTTGGACTAAGCAGTCAGGCGCCATGATTTACATCTTCTATATGTTCAATGACTTTGCTAAGTATCCGATTTCTATTTACAATTCTCTTCTTCGTTGGTTGATTAGCTTTATCGTGCCTTTCGCCTTTACAGCCTATTATCCAGCTAGCTATTTCTTACAGGAAAAGGATGTGTTCTTTAACGTAGGAGGTTTGATGTTGATTTCTCTGGTTTTCTTTGTTATTTCCCTTAAACTTTGGGATAAGGGCTTAGATTCCTACGAAAGTGCGGGTTCGTAAAAGCTAAAGTAAGACTAAAATCAAGAAAGGAACTTATGATGTTTGTAATTGAAGAAGTCAAGGATGAAAATCAAAAAAAGGCAGTTGTCGCTGAGGTTTTGAAGGATTTGACAGAATGGTTTGGAATCCCAGAAAGCACATAAGCCTATATAAAAGGAACCACGACACTGCAAGTTTGGACCGCCTATCAGGAGAGTGATTTGACTGGATTTGTAAGCTTATCCTATTCGAGTGAAGATTGTGCAGAGATTGATTGTCTCGGCGTAAAAAAGCTTATCAAGGTAGAAAAATTGGGAGCCAATTGCTTGCTACTTTAGAGAGTGAAGCTCGTAAAAAAGTTGGTTATCTGCAGGTCAAAACAGTGGCAGAAGGTTCTAATAAAGATTATGATCGAACAAATGACTTTTATCGAGGTCTTGGCTTTAAAAAGTTAGAGATTTTTCTTCAACTATGGAATCCGCAAAATCCTTGTCAGATTTTGATTAAAAAGCTTGAATAATATTACTTGACATCTATTCTCAGAGTGCTATACTGTAAGTGTAATCGCCGATTTAGCTTAGTTGGTAGAGCAAGGCACTCGTAAAGCCTAGGTTATAGGTAGATAAACGACTGAGGATTTGAAAAAATAGATAGGTAGAAGATAACCGTTAAGCCTTATTCTTAGCGGTTATTTATATTGTTTAATAGCGCTGATATTTCATCAATTATGCCTGTTTTCGTGTTTCTGGTAGTTGTTCAAGTTTATTGCTACTATTTTTGATGGTATGAATGTGCTTATAATGTATCCCGGTTAACGAAAGTTTTGGACTTATACTCTTCGAAAATCTCTTCAAACCACGTCAACGTCGCCTTGCCGTGCGTATGGTTACTGACTACGTCAGTTCTATCCACAACCTCAAAACAGTGTTTTGAGCAATCTGCGGCTAGTTTCCTAGTTTGCTCTTTGATTTTCATTGAGTACTAATCTTATTTTTAACGTGTGCTAAAAAATAAATTAATGCATGTTAATTTTTCTTGAATTAAATTTTTTTAAATGATATACTGTTTTTATGGAGAGATAACAATTATATATAAATGTACTACTCTATTTCCTAGATAATACTTAGTAAAACTTTTTATAACAAAGGCTAGCAAAGTTAAAGTTTATTATCTATTGGAGTTTAAATAAATATGTAAGGAATTAAAATGAAAAAAAGTACAGTATTGTCATTAACCACAGCTGCAGTTATTTTAGCAGCCTATGCCCCTAATGAGGTAGTCTTAGCAGACACATCTAACTCTGAAGATGCTTTAAGCATCTCTGATAAAGAAAAAGTAGCAGAAAATAAAGAGAAACATGAAAATATCCATAGTGCTATGGAAACTTCACAGGATTTTAAAGAGAAGAAAACAGCAGTCATTAAGGAAAAAGAAGTTGTTAGTAAAAATCCTGTGATAGACAATAACACTAGCAATGAAGAAGCAAAAATCAAAGAAGAAAATTCCAATCAATCCCAAGGAGATTATACGGACTCATTTGTGAATAAAAACACAGAAAATCCCAAAAAAGAAGATAAAGTTGTCTATATTGCTGAATTTAAAGATAAAGAATCTGGAGAAAAAGCAATCAAGCAACTATCCAGTCTTAAGAATACAAAAGTTTTATATACTTATGATAGAATTTTTAACGGTAGTGCCATAGAAACAACTCCAGATAACTTGGACAAAATTAAACAAATAGAAGGTATTTCATCGGTTGAAAGGGCACAAAAAGTCCAACCCATGATGAATCATGCCAGAAAGGAAATTGGAGTTGAGGAAGCTATTGATTACCTAAAGTCTATCAATGCTCCGTTTGGGAAAAATTTTGATGGTAGAGGTATGGTCATTTCAAATATCGATACTGGAACAGATTATAGACATAAGGCTATGAGAATCGATGATGATGCCAAAGCCTCAATGAGATTTAAAAAAGAAGACTTAAAAGGAACTGATAAAAATTATTGGTTGAGTGATAAAATCCCTCATGCGTTCAATTATTATAATGGTGGCAAAATCACTGTAGAAAAATATGATGATGGAAGAGATTATTTTGACCCACATGGGATGCATATTGCAGGGATTCTTGCTGGAAATGATACTGAACAAGATATCAAAAACTTTAACGGCATAGATGGAATTGCACCTAATGCACAAATTTTCTCTTACAAAATGTATTCTGACGCAGGATCTGGGTTTGCGGGTGATGAAACAATGTTTCATGCTATTGAAGATTCTATCAAACACAACGTTGATGTTGTTTCGGTATCATCTGGTTTTACAGGAACAGGTCTTGTAGGTGAGAAATATTGGCAAGCTATTCGGGCATTAAGAAAAGCAGGCATTCCAATGGTTGTCGCTACGGGTAACTATGCGACTTCTGCTTCAAGTTCTTCATGGGATTTAGTAGCAAATAATCATCTGAAAATGACCGACACTGGAAATGTAACACGAACTGCAGCACATGAAGATGCGATAGCGGTCGCTTCTGCTAAAAATCAAACAGTTGAGTTTGATAAGGTTAACATTGGAGGACAAAGTTTTAAATACAGAAATATAGGGGCCTTTTTCGATAAGAATAAAATCACAACAAATGAAGATGGAACAAAAGCTCCTAGTAAATTAAAATTTGTATATATAGGCAAGGGGCAAGACCAAGATTTGATAGGTTTGGATCTTAGGGGCAAAATTGCAGTAATGGATAGAATTTATACAAAGGATTTAAAAAATGCTTTTAAAAAAGCTATGGATAAGGGTGCACGCGCCATTATGGTTGTAAATACTGTAAATTACTACAATAGAGATAATTGGACAGAGCTTCCAGCTATGGGATATGAAGCGGATGAAGGTACTAAAAGTCAAGTGTTTTCAATTTCAGGAGATGATGGTGTAAAGCTATGGAACATGATTAATCCTGATAAAAAAACTGAAGTCAAAAGAAATAATAAAGAAGATTTTAAAGATAAATTGGAGCAATACTATCCAATTGATATGGAAAGTTTTAATTCCAACAAACCGAATGTAGGTGACGAAAAAGAGATTGACTTTAAGTTTGCACCTGACACAGACAAAGAACTCTATAAAGAAGATATCATCGTTCCAGCAGGATCCACATCTTGGGGGCCAAGAATAGATTTACTTTTAAAACCCGATGTTTCAGCACCTGGTAAAAATATTAAATCCACGCTTAATGTTATTAATGGCAAATCAACTTATGGCTATATGTCCGGAACTAGTATGGCGACTCCAATCGTAGCAGCTTCTACTGTTTTGATTCGACCAAAATTGAAGGAAATGCTTGAAAAACCCGTATTAAAAAATCTTAAAGGTGATGATAAAATAGACCTTACAAGTCTTACAAAAATAGCCCTACAAAATACTGCAAGACCTATGATGGATGCAACTTCTTGGAAAGAAAAAAGTCAATACTTTGCATCACCTAGACAGCAGGGGGCGGGGCTAATTAATGTGGCCAACGCTTTGAGAAATGAAGTTGTAGCGACTTTCAAAAACACGGATTCTAAAGGTTTGGTAAATTCATATGGTTCCATTTCTCTTAAAGAAATAAAAGGTGATAAAAAATACTTTACAATTAAGCTTCACAATACATCCAACAGGCCTTTAACCTTTAAAGTTTCAGCATCAGCGGTAACTACAGATTCTCTAACTGACAGACTAAAACTGGATGAAACATATAAAGATGAAAAATCTCCAGATGGTAAGCAAATTGTTCCAGAAATTCATCCAGAAAAAGTCAAAGGGGCAAATATTACATTTGAGCATGACACTTTCACTATAGGGGCAAATTCTAGCTTTGATTTAAATGCGGTTATAAATGTTGGGGAGGCTAAAAATAAAAATAAATTTGTAGAATCATTTATTCATTTTGAGTCAGTAGAAGAAATGGAAGCATTAAGCTCCAATGGCAAGAAAACCGACTTCCAACCATCTTTATCAATGCCCCTAATGGGATTTGCTGGGAATTGGAACCACGAACCAATCCTTGATAAATGGGCTTGGGAAGAAGGATCAAAATCAAAAACAATGGAAGGTTATGATGATGACGGTAAACCAAAAATTCCAGGAACCTTAAATAAGGGGATTGGTGGAGAACATGGTATAGATAAATTTAATCCAGCAGGAGTTATCCAAAATAGAAAAGATAAAAATAGAACATCTCTAGATCAAGATCCAGACTTATTTGCCTTTAACAACCAAGGTGTTCATGCAGAATCCACTAGTGGTTCTAAGATTGCTAACATTTATCCTTTAGATTCAAATGGAAATCCTCAAGATGCTCAACTAGAAAGAGGACTAACTCCATCTCCACTTGTTCTAAGAAGTGCAGAAGAAGGACTAATTTCAATTGTAAACACCAACAAAGAAGGAGAAAACCAAAAAGACCTTAAAGTTGTATCAAGAGAGCACTTCATAAGAGGAATTCTAAATTCTAAGGGAAATGACGCTAAGGGTATCAAATCATCCAAACTAAAAGTTTGGGGTGACTTGAAATGGGATGGACTCATCTATAACCCAAGAGGTAGAGAAGAAAATGCCCCAGAAAGTAAGGATAACCAAGATCCAGCTACTAAGATACGAGGACAATTTGAACCGATTGCGGAAGGTCAATATTTCTATAAATTTAAATATAGATTAACTAAAGATTACCCATGGCAGGTTTCCTATATTCCTGTAAAAATTGATAACACAGCCCCTAAGATTGTTTCGGTTGATTTTTCAAATCCTGAAAAAATTAAGCTAATCACAAAGGATACTTATCACAAGGTAAAAGATCAATACAAGAATGAAACTTTATTTGCTAGAGATCAAAAAGAACATCCTGAAAAATTTGATGAGATTGCAAATGAGGTGTGGTATGCAGGAGCTGCTCTTGTTAATGAAGATGGAGAGGTTGAGAAAAATCTTGAAGTAACTTATGCAGGTGAGGGTCAAGGAAGAAATAGGAAGCTTGATAAAGATGGGAATACTATCTATGAAATTAGCGGAGCAGGAGATCTAAGAGGAAAAATCATCGAAGTAATCGCCCTAGATGGAGCAAGCAACTTTACCAAAATCCATAGGATTAAATTTGCTAATCAAGCTGATGAAAAAGGGATGATTTCCTATTATCTAGTAGATCCTGATCAGGATTCATCTAAATACCAAAAGCTTGGCGAAATTCCTGAATCTAAATTTAAGAATTTAAAAAATGTTAAAGATGATAGCCTAAACAAAGAGACAGCTGAGGTGGAAAATAACCTTTTAGTAGATAATCAGTCTATCGAAGGAAAATCTCTCTTTAATATTCATAAAACTATTTCAACAATTAGAGACTTTGAAAATAAAGACCTAAAGAAACTCATTAAAAAGAAATATAAGCAAGAAGACGACTTTGTAAATGGTGGAACAAGAACAGTAGAGCGTGATTATAAATACGATGATAAAGGAAATATAATAGCCTACGATGATGGGACTGATCTAGAATATGAAACTGAGAAACTTGACGAAATCAAATCAAAAATTTATGGTGTTCTAAGTCCGTCTAAAGATGGACACTTTGAAATTCTTGGAAAGATAAGTAATGTTTCTAAAAATGCCAAGGTATATTATGGGAATAACTATAAATCTATAGAAATCAAAGCGACCAAGTATGATTTCCACTCAAAAACGATGACATTTGATCTATACGCTAATATTAATGATATTGTGGATGGATTAGCTTTTGCAGGAGATATGAGATTATTTGTTAAAGATAATGATCAGAAAAAAGCTGAAATTAAAATTAGAATGCCTGAAAAAATTAAGGAAACTAAATCAGAATATCCCTATGTATCAAGTTATGGGAATGTCATAGAATTAGGGGAAGGAGATCTTTCAAAAAACAAACCAGACAATTTAACTAAAATGGAATCTGGTAAAATCTATTCTGATTCAGAAAAACAACAATATCTGTTAAAGGATAATATCATTCTAAGAAAAGGCTATGCACTAAAAGTGACTACCTATAATCCTGGAAAAACGGATATGTTAGAAGGAAATGGAGTCTATAGCAAGGAAGATATAGCAAAAATACAAAAGGCCAATCCTAATCTAAGAGCCCTTTCAGAAACAACAATTTATGCTGATAGTAGAAATGTTGAAGATGGAAGAAGTACCCAAGCTGTATTAATGTCGGCTTTGGACGGCTTTAACATTATAAGGTATCAAGTGTTTACATTTAAAATGAACGATAAAGGGGAAGCTATCGATAAAGACGGAAATCTTGTGACAGATTCTTCTAAACTTGTATTATTTGGTAAGGATGATAAAGAATACACTGGAGAGGATAAGTCCAATGTAGAAGCTATAAAAGAAGATGGCTCCATGTTATTTATTGATACCAAACCAGTAAACCTTTCAATGGATAAGAACTACTTTAATCCATCTAAATCTAATAAAATTTATGTACGAAATCCAGAATTTTATTTAAGAGGTAAGATTTCTGATAAGGGTGGTTTTAACTGGGAATTGAGAGTTAATGAATCGGTTGTAGATAATTATTTAATCTACGGAGATTTACACATTGATAACACTAGAGATTTTAATATTAAGCTGAATGTTAAAGACGGTGACATCATGGACTGGGGAATGAAAGACTATAAAGCAAACGGATTTCCAGATAAGGTAACAGATATGGATGGAAATGTTTATCTTCAAACTGGCTATAGCAATTTGAATGCTAAAGCAGTTGGAGTCCACTATCAGTTTTTATATGATAATGTTAAACCCGAAGTAAACATTGATCCTAAGGGAAATACTAGTATCGAATATGCTGATGGAAAATCTGTAGTCTTTAACATCAATGATAAAAGAAATAATGGATTCGATGGTGAGATTCAAGAACAACATATTTATATAAATGGAAAAGAATATACATCATTTAATGATATTAAACAAATAATAGACAAGACACTAAACATTAAGATTGTTGTAAAAGATTTTGCAAGAAATACAACCGTAAAAGAATTCATTTTAAATAAAGATACGGGAGAGGTAAGTGAATTAAAACCTCATAGGGTAACTGTGACCATTCAAAATGGAAAAGAAATGAGTTCAACGATAGTGTCGGAAGAAGATTTTATTTTACCTGTTTATAAGGGTGAATTAGAAAAAGGATACCAATTTGATGGTTGGGAAATTTCTGGTTTCGAAGGTAAAAAAGACGCTGGCTATGTTATTAATCTATCAAAAGATACCTTTATAAAACCTGTATTCAAGAAAATAGAGGAGAAAAAGGAGGAAGAAAATAAACCTACTTTTGATGTATCGAAAAAGAAAGATAACCCACAAGTAAACCATAGTCAATTAAATGAAAGTCACAGAAAAGAGGATTTACAAAGAGAAGATCATTCACAAAAATCTGATTCAACTAAGGATGTTACAGCTACAGTTCTTGATAAAAACAATATCAGTAGTAAATCAACTACTAACAATCCTAATAAGTTGCCAAAAACTGGAACAGCAAGCGGAGCCCAGACACTATTAGCTGCCGGAATAATGTTTATAGTAGGAATTTTTCTTGGATTGAAGAAAAAAAATCAAGATTAGGACAAAAGCTATAGAAAAAAATGGTTTATGTACTGAGATTAGATAGTGAGGTGATGACATAGTTTTGTGAAAACAGCCATTTATAATTCAATTATTTAGTTTACTTCACTATTGATACTATTTGGAGTTATTAATGGACTTAGTTTAGATAACTAATGAATTGATTGAAAGGGTTAGTATTGACAATATTGGTCATATTGATTAGAAAATAGAGTCTATCAAAATTTAAAGGCTAATAGAGGTGATGAGACAATTTCAAGGAATTAAGTAGCGTTTGGTTGCTTAATTCCTTTTTATTTGGAAGGAAGTTTTTCGTAACCGCCCAATAACGAAGTCTATTGGACGGTTACGATATGATCACTGACTTCGTCAGTTCTATCTACAACCTAAAAACAGTGTTTTGAACAACCTGCGGCTAGCTTCCTAGTTTGCTCTTTGATTTTCATTGAATATTAGAACAGCAAAAATGCTTGGAGTATTTGTTTGTGTGTTTGTTTTTATATAACAAACTATAAACAAAACAAAAATATAAAAAAAGAGACAAAAAAGAACAGAAAGTAATTGACAACGGTTTCATATAGTGTTATACTTATGGCATAAAGTTAATGGAAAGAAGGGAAAACTTATGGTATTAGATTATTTCTTTGACAAAAACCTTGTGTTTTGCTTAGAAGCGGATAATCAAGAACAACTCTTTGATCAGGTTGCAACTTTATTGGAAGAACGAGAAATTGTCACTCCAACTTATCGTGAAGCCTTGATCACGCGTGAAAAGTCATTTCCAACTGGTTTAGATATGGAATTTCTAGGAAAGGACTTGCCAAATGTAGCGATTCCTCATACAGATATTGTTCATAATCTAGCTGAGAAAGTGGTGGTTGTTCGATTAGAAAAACCAGTAACTTTTCACAATATGATAGCTCCTGATAAGGAAGTAGAAGTATCCTTGCTCTTCTTTATCATCAATAACTCAAGTTCAAGTCAAACAAATATTCTGGCTCAGTTGATGGACTTTTTCACAGGAAATGGACATCTTGAAGACCTATCAAAAATTTCCGAACCAGAAAAACTTTATGCTTACATTGCTGAAGCAACCGCTTAATCTTGTCTATTAAAAAATAAAATCGGAGGAAATCCAAATGATTAAAATTCTTGCTGCCTGCGGTGCAGGTGTTAACTCAAGTCACCAAATTAAAAGTGCTCTAGAAGAAGAACTTTCAAACCGTGGTTATGATGTTCACTGTGATGCAGTCATGGTGAAAGATGTAAACGAAGACCTTATGAAAGGTTACGATATCTTTACACCAATCGCTGCAACAGACCTTGGTTTTGAACCAGGTATCCCAGTTATCGAAGCTGGACCAATCTTATTCCGTATCCCAGCAATGAGCGCTCCAGTATTTGACAATATTGAAGCAGCTATTAAAGAACACGGATTAAGCTAATTCTAATTTGTTAACATTCATATAACATAAAAAAGGGAGGAACTGTTATGGATGCAATCTTTGACCTAATCGGAAAGGTTTTCAATCCCATCTTAGAAATGGGTGGACCTGTCATCATGTTAATCATTTTGACAGTATTGGCTTTACTTTTTGGAGTGAAATTCTCCAAAGCGCTTGAAGGTGGTATCAAACTTGCCATCGCTCTTACAGGTATCGGTGCTATCATCGGTATGCTAAATGGTGCTTTCTCAGCATCACTTGCAAAATTCGTTGAAAACACTGGTATACAATTGAGTATTACCGACGTTGGTTGGGCACCACTCGCAACAATCACTTGGGGTTCTGCTTGGACACTATACTTCTTGCTCATCATGTTGATTGTCAACGTAGTGATGCTTGCTATGAAGAAAACCGATACACTTGATGTCGATATCTTTGATATCTGGCACTTGTCTATCACAGGTCTCTTGATTAAATGGTATGCTGATAACAATGGTGTGAGTCAAGGGGTTTCACTCTTTATTGCTACAGCAGCTATCGTCCTTGTCGGTGTGTTGAAAATTATCAACTCTGACTTGATGAAACCTACATTTGATGACCTTCTTAACGCCCCAAGTTCATCACCAATGACATCAACTCACATGAACTACATGATGAACCCAGTTATCATGGTTTTGGATAAGATTTTTGAAAAATTCTTCCCAGGCCTTGATAAATATGACTTTGATGCTGCTAAATTGAACAAGAAAATCGGTTTCTGGGGATCTAAATTCTTCATCGGTTTCATCCTTGGTATCGTTATTGGTATTATGGGAACTCCACATCCAATTGCAGGTGTTGCAGATGCAGATAAATGGCGTCTTGTTATCAAAGGATGGTTGTCTCTTGGTTTGACTGCCGGTGTATCTTTGGAACTCTTCTCACTTATCGGTTCATGGTTCATCGCAGCCGTAGAACCACTATCACAAGGTATTACAAACGTTGCTACTAAACGTCTTCAAGGACGTAAATTCAATATCGGTCTTGACTGGCCATTCATCGCTGGTCGTGCTGAAATCTGGGCTTGTGCCAACGTACTTGCACCAATCATGTTGATTGAAGCAGTGCTTCTTTCAAAAGTTGGAAATGGTATCTTGCCACTTGCAGGTATCATCGCTATGGGTGTTACTCCAGCTCTCTTGGTTGTAACTCGTGGTAAATTGCTCCGTATGATTATCTTCGGAACACTCTTGTTGCCACTCTTCCTTCTTTCAGGTACACTTATTGCACCATTTGCAACAGAACTTGCTAAAGGTGTAGGTGCCTTCCCAGAAGGTGTGAGCCAAACTCAATTGATTACTCACTCTACTCTTGAAGGACCAATCGAAAAACTTCTTGGTTGGACAATTGGTAACACTACAACTGGTGATATCAAAGCAATCCTTGGTGCAGTAGCCTTCCTTGTATTCTATATCGGTATCTTTGCTTGGTACAGAAAACAAATGATCAAACGTAACGAAGAGTACGCAGCAAAAGCAAAATAATGCGCTCCTATAAAATATAAACTCAATGAAAATCAAAGAGCAAACTAGGAAGCTAGCCGCAGGTTGCTCAAAACACAGTTTTGAGGTTGTAGATGAAACTGACGAAGTCAGTAATCATATCTACGGCAAGGCGACACTGACGAAGTTTGAATTGGATTTTCGCAGAGTGTAAATTGTTGAAACTAGGTTGTCATACCATGTATACCACTTGGGCTTTAGTAGTAGCTAACTGCACTAAATATAATATAAGGAGGGTTTTATGGGGAAAGGCCATTGGAATCGGAAAAGAGTTTATAGCATTCGTAAGTTTGCTGTGGGAGCTTGCTCAGTAATGATTGGGACTTGTGCAGTTCTATTAGGAGGAAATATAGCTGGAGAATCTGTAGTTTATGCGGATGAAACACTTATTACTCATACTGCTGAGAAACCTAAAGAGGAAAAAATGATAGTAGAAGAAAAGGCTGATAAAGCTTTGGAAACTAAAAATGTAGTTGAAAGGACAGAACAAAGTGAACCTAGTTCAACTGAGGCTATTGCATCTGAGAAGAAAGAAGATGAAGCCGTAACTCCAAAAGAGGAAAAAGTGTCTGCTAAACCGGAAGAAAAAGCTCCAAGGATAGAATCACAAGCTTCAAGTCAAGAAAAACCGCTCAAGGAAGATGCTAAAGCTGTAACAAATGAAGAAGTGAATCAAATGATTGAAGACAGGAAAGTGGATTTTAATCAAAATTGGTACTTTAAACTCAATGCAAATTCTAAGGAAGCCATTAAACCTGATGCAGACGTATCTACGTGGAAAAAATTAGATTTACCGTATGACTGGAGTATCTTTAACGATTTCGATCATGAATCTCCTGCACAAAATGAAGGTGGACAGCTCAACGGTGGGGAAGCTTGGTATCGCAAGACTTTCAAACTAGATGAAAAAGACCTCAAGAAAAATGTTCGCCTTACTTTTGATGGCGTCTATATGGATTCTCAAGTTTATGTCAATGGTCAGTTAGTGGGGCATTATCCAAATGGTTATAACCAGTTCTCATACGATATCACCAAATACCTTCACAAAGATGGTCGTGAGAATGTGATTGCTGTCCATGCAGTCAACAAACAGCCAAGTAGCCGTTGGTATTCAGGAAGTGGTATCTATCGTGATGTGACTTTACAAGTGACAGATAAGGTGCATGTTGAGAAAAATGGGACAACTATTTTAACACCAAAACTTGAAGAACAACAACATGGCAAGGTTGAAACTCATGTGACCAGCAAAATCGTCAATACGGACGACAAAGACCATGAACTTGTAGCCGAATATCAAATCGTTGAACGAGGTGGTCATGCTGTAACAGGCTTAGTTCGTACAGCGAGTCGTACCTTAAAAGCACATGAATCAACAAGCCTAGATGCGATTTTAGAAGTTGAAAGACCAAAACTCTGGACCGTTTTAAATGACAAACCTGCCTTGTACGAATTGATTACGCGTGTTTACCGTGACGGTCAATTGGTTGATGCTAAGAAGGATTTGTTTGGTTACCGTTACTATCACTGGACTCCAAATGAAGGTTTCTCTTTGAATGGTGAACGTATTAAATTCCATGGAGTATCCTTGCACCACGACCATGGGGCGCTTGGAGCAGAAGAAAACTATAAAGCAGAATATCGCCGTCTCAAACAAATGAAGGAGATGGGAGTTAACTCCATCCGTACAACCCACAACCCTGCTAGTGAGCAAACCTTGCAAATCGCAGCAGAACTAGGTTTACTCGTTCAGGAAGAGGCCTTTGATACGTGGTATGGTGGCAAGAAACCTTATGACTATGGACGTTTCTTTGAAAAAGATGCCACTCACCCAGAAGCTCGAAAAGGTGAAAAATGGTCTGATTTTGACCTACGTACCATGGTCGAAAGAGGCAAAAACAACCCTGCTATCTTCATGTGGTCAATTGGTAATGAAATAGGTGAAGCTAATGGTGATGCCCACTCTTTAGCAACTGTTAAACGTTTGGTTAAGGTTATCAAGGATGTTGATAAGACTCGCTATGTTACCATGGGAGCAGATAAATTCCGTTTCGGTAATGGTAGCGGAGGGCATGAGAAAATTGCTGATGAACTCGATGCTGTTGGATTTAACTATTCTGAAGATAATTACAAAGCCCTTAGAGCTAAGCATCCAAAATGGTTGATTTATGGATCAGAAACATCTTCAGCTACCCGTACACGTGGAAGTTACTATCGCCCTGAACGTGAATTGAAACATAGCAATGGACCTGAGCGTAATTATGAACAGTCAGATTATGGAAATGATCGTGTGGGTTGGGGGAAAACAGCAACCGCTTCATGGACTTTTGACCGTGACAACGCTGGCTATGCTGGACAGTTTATCTGGACAGGTACGGACTATATTGGTGAACCTACACCATGGCACAACCAAAATCAAACTCCTGTTAAGAGCTCTTACTTTGGTATCGTAGATACAGCCGGCATTCCAAAACATGACTTCTATCTCTACCAAAGCCAATGGGTTTCTGTTAAGAAGAAACCGATGGTACACCTTCTTCCTCACTGGAACTGGGAAAACAAAGAATTAGCATCCAAAGTAGCTGACTCAGAAGGTAAGATTCCAGTTCGTGCTTATTCGAATGCTTCTAGTGTAGAATTGTTCTTGAATGGAAAATCTCTTGGTCTTAAGACTTTCAATAAAAAACAAACCAGCGATGGGCGGACTTACCAAGAAGGTGCAAATGCTAATGAACTTTATCTTGAATGGAAAGTTGCCTATCAACCAGGTACCTTGGAAGCAATTGCTCGTGATGAATCTGGCAAGGAAATTGCTCGAGATAAGATTACGACTGCTGGTAAGCCAGCGGCAGTTCGTCTTATTAAGGAAGACCATGCGATTGCAGCAGATGGAAAAGACTTGACTTACATCTACTATGAAATTGTTGACAGCCATGGGAATGTGGTTCCAACTGCTAATAATCTGGTTCGCTTCCAATTGCATGGCCAAGGTCAACTGGTCGGTGTAGATAACGGAGAACAAGCCAGTCGTGAACGCTATAAGGCGCAAGCAGATGGTTCTTGGATTCGTAAAGCATTTAATGGTAAAGGTGTTGCCATTGTCAAATCAACTGAACAAGCAGGGAAATTCACCCTTACTGCCCACTCTGATCTCTTGAAATCGAACCAAGTCACTGTCTTTACTGGTAAGAAAGAAGGACAAGAGAAGACTGTTTTGGGGACAGAAGTGCCAAAAGTACAGACCATTATTGGAGAGGCACCTGAAATGCCTACCACTGTTCCGTTTGTATACAGTGATGGTAGCCGTGCAGAACGTCCTGTAACCTGGTCTTCAGTAGATGTGAGCAAGCCTGGTATTGTAACGGTGAAAGGTATGGCTGACGGACGAGAAGTAGAAGCTCGTGTAGAAGTGATTGCTCTTAAATCAGAGCTACCAGTTGTGAAACGTATTGCTCCAAATACTGACTTGAATTCTGTAGACAAATCTGTTTCCTATGTTTTGACTGATGGAAGTGTTGAAGAGTATGAAGTGGACAAGTGGGAGATTGCCGAAGAAGATAAAGCTAAGTTAGCAATTCCAGGTTCTCGTATTCAAGCGACCGGTTATTTAGAAGGTCAACCAATTCATGCAACCCTTGTGGTAGAAGAAGGCAATCCTGCGGCACCTGCAGTACCAACTGTAACGGTTGGTGGTGAAGCTGTCACAGGTCTTACTAGTCAAAAACCAATGCAATACCGCACTCTTGCTTATGGAGCTAAGTTGCCAGAAGTCACAGCAAGTGCTAAAAATGCAGCTGTTACAGTTCTTCAAGCAAGCGCAGCAAACGGCATGCGTGCGAGCATCTTTATTCAGCCTAAAGATGGTGGCCCTCTTCAAACCTATGCAATTCAATTCCTTGAAGAAGCGCCAAAAATTGCTCACTTGAGCTTGCAAGTGGAAAAAGCTGACAGTCTCAAAGAAGACCAAACTGTCAAATTGTCGGTTCGAGCTCACTATCAAGATGGAACGCAAGCTGTATTACCAGCTGATAAAGTAACCTTCTCTACAAGTGGTGAAGGGGAAGTCGCAATTCGTAAAGGAATGCTTGAGTTGCATAAGCCAGGAGCAGTCACTTTGAACGCTGAATATGAGGGAGCTAAAGGCCAAGTTGAACTCACTATCCAAGCCAATACTGAGAAGAAGATTGCGCAATCCATCCGTCCTGTAAATGTAGTGACAGATTTGCATCAGGAACCAAGTCTTCCAGCAACAGTAACAGTTGAGTATGACAAAGGTTTCCCTAAAACTCATAAAGTCACTTGGCAAGCTATTCCGAAAGAAAAACTAGACTCCTATCAAACATTTGAAGTACTAGGTAAAGTTGAAGGAATTGACCTTGAAGCGCGTGCAAAAGTCTCTGTAGAAGGTATCGTTTCAGTTGAAGAAGTCAGTGTGACAACTCCAATCGCAGAAGCACCACAATTACCAGAAAGTGTTCGGACATATGATTCAAATGGTCACGTTTCATCAGCTAAGGTTGCATGGGATGCGATTCGTCCAGAGCAATACGCTAAGGAAGGTGTCTTTACAGTTAATGGTCGCTTAGAAGGTACTCAATTAACAACTAAACTTCATGTTCGCGTATCTGCTCAAACTGAGCAAGGTGCAAACATTTCTGACCAATGGACCGGTTCAGAATTGCCACTTGCCTTTGCTTCAGATTCAAATCCAAGCGACCCAGTTTCAAATGTTAATGACAAGCTCATTTCCTACAATAACCAACCAGCCAATCGTTGGACAAACTGGAATCGTAGTAATCCAGAAGCTTCAGTCGGTGTCCTATTCGGAGATTCAGGTATTTTGAGCAAACGTTCAGTTGATAACTTAAGCGTTGGCTTCCATGAAGACCATGGAGTTGGTGCACCGAAGTCTTATGTGATTGAGTATTATGTTGGTAAGACTGTCCCAACAGCTCCTAAAAACCCTAGTTTTGTTGGTAATGAGGACCATGTCTTTAATGATTCTGCCAACTGGAAACCAGTTACTAATCTAAAAGCCCCTGCTCAACTCAAGGCTGGAGAAATGAACCACTTTAGCTTTGATAAAGTTGAAACCTATGCTGTTCGTATTCGCATGGTGAGAGCAGACAACAAACTAGGAACGTCTATCACAGAGGTACAAATCTTTGCGAAACAAGTTGCGGCAGCCAAGCAAGGACAAACAAGAATCCAAGTTGACGGTAAAGACTTAGCAAACTTCAACCCTGATCTGACAGACTACTACCTTGAGTCTGTAGATGGAAAAGTTCCGGCAGTCACAGCAAGTGTTAGCAACAATGGTCTCGCTACCGTCGTTCCAAGCGTTCGTGAAGGTGAGCCAGTTCGTGTCATCGCGAAAGCTGAAAATGGCGACATCTTAGGAGAATACCGTCTGCACTTCACTAAGGATAAGAACTTACTTTCTCATAAACCAGTTGCTGCGGTTAAACAAGCTCGCTTGCTACAAGTAGGTCAAGCACTTGAATTGCCGACTAAGGTTCCAGTTTACTTCACAGGTAAAGACGGCTACGAAACAAAAGATTTGTCAGTTGAATGGGAAGAAGTTCCAGCAGAAAATCTGACAAAAGCAGGTCAATTTACCGTTCGAGGCCATGTCCTTGGTAGTGATCTTGTTGCTGAGGTCACTGTACGAGTGACAGACAAACTAGGCGAAGCTCTTTCAGATAACCCTAACTATGATGAAAACAGTAACCAGGCCTTTGCTTCAGCAACCAATGATATTGACAAAAACTCTCATGACCGCGTTGACTATCTCAATGACGGAGATCATTCAGAAAATCGTCGTTGGACAAACTGGTCTCCAACACCATCTTCTAATCCAGAAGTATCAGCGGGTGTGATCTTCCGTGAAAATGGTAAGATTGTAGAACGGACTGTTGCGCAAGCCAAACTTCACTTCTTTGCAGATAGTGGTACGGATGCACCAACTAAACTCGTTTTAGAACGCTATGTCGGTCCAGAGTTTGAAGTGCCAACCTACTATTCAAACTACCAAGCCTACGACGCAGACCATCCATTCAACAATCCAGAAAATTGGGAAGCTGTGCCTTATCGTGCGGATAAAGACATCGCAGCTGGTGATGAAATCAACGTAACATTTAAAGCTGTCAAAGCCAAAGCTATGAGATGGCGTATGGAGCGTAAAGCAGATAAGAGCGGTGTTGCGATGATTGAGATGACCTTCCTTGCACCAAGTGAATTGCCTCAAGAAAGCACGCAATCGAAGATTCTTGTAGATGGAAAAGAACTTGCTGATTTCGCTGAAAATCGTCAAGACTATCAAATTACCTATAAAGGTCAACGGCCAAAAGTCTCAGTTGAAGAAAACAATCAAGTAGCTTCAACTGTGGTAGATAGTGGAGAAGATAGCCTTCCAGTACTTGTTCGCCTCGTTTCAGAAAGTGGAAAACAAGTCAAGGAATACCGTATCCACTTGACTAAGGAAAAACCAGTTTCTGAGAAGACAGTTGCTGCTGTACAAGAAGATCTTCCAAAACTCGAATTTGTTGAAAAAGATTTGGCCTACAAGACAGTTGAGAAAAAAGATTCAACACTGTATCTAGGTGAAACTCGTGTAGAACAAGAAGGAAAAACTGGTAAAGAACGTATCTTTACAGCGATTAATCCTGATGGAAGTAAGGAAGAAAAACTCCGTGAAGTGGTAGAAGCTCCGACAGACCGCATCGTCTTGGTTGGAACCAAACCAGTAGCTCAAGAAGCTAAAAAACCACAAGTGTCAGAAAAAGCAGATACAAAACCAATTGATTCAAGTGAAGCTAGTCAAACTAATAAAGCCCAGTTACCAAATACAGGTAGTGCGTCAAGCCAAGCAGCAGTAGCAGCAGGTTTAGCTCTTCTAGGTTTGAGTGCAGGATTAGTAGTTACTAAAGGTAAAAAAGAAGACTAGAAATTTTGATACCTTCTTTATCATTAAAGACCAAAGAAAAACTCTTGTCCTAAATAGAAGATAAAGAGTCTGGAACAAAATAGTTCTCAACCACAAAAAAGCTAGATATTTCCAATTGCGGAACTCTAGCTTTTTAATTTTGAGTCGTTCTCTTATTGTATAGTAGATTGAAACTAGAGTAGTACACTTCTACTTCTAAAACATTGTTAGAAATCGATTTGACTGTCCTTATCGATTTGTCCTGTTCTTATTTCATTTCACTATGTTTTAGGAGGTTATTGGCCATAAGTACCAATCCCATGTCAATTCTCACTTGACGCTTGCCTCTCAGATTACATCTCTTGTAACCCAAACAAGCCTTTATCTGCCCAAAGACAGGTTCCACATCAATCTTGCGTTGAGCGAAAATCTGTCTACCTTGGGGAGATAAAAGCGCCTGACATTCTTTAGCTTTCAAGTTTTGATAGCGTTCGTTCATATACAGTCCCTTTTGAGGGGCTGATTCAGGTTCATCAGCGTAGTAAACCTTGATTTCCTGTTGAAAGTCTGTCTGTGTTTTCTGGTACTTGATATGGTGAAAACGATAGCACCAGCCATCAGGATGTATGTAGCTATCCTCCTTGTCATTATAGTGCCAATTCGCTAAGTTTTTAGCTGACTGTTTATACCCTCTCTTTTGTTTCTTATCAAACATGGCATATTTAATCAGAAGGGGAGTGATTTCTTCTTGAAAATAGACTTGTATCTGTTCTTGAAGTTTGGCGGAGAATTTCTCTGTCGTTTTCTTCCACACAAAACTATACTTGTTGGCATTGGATTCAATCTTAGTTCCGTCAATAAACAAACAATCTAAGGTCACTAACTCTTCCATTTTTCAATTTTTCGACCAGAGAAAATCCCTTGTGAATAGACAAATAGAAGAGTAGATACAAGCATTTTAGGGTGATAAGACGGGCGATCAAAGGCATGATAGAAGGCGTAGAAGTGATGTTCCTCCAAGGTATTCACCACTTTTTCAATAGTAAAGACGAGATGGTCTTGTGGTAAGAAGGAACTGATTTCTAGTGGTAAAGTTGTTTGATTTGTGTTATAGTGAATATGCATGGGATAGCCTTTCTAAATGGTTTATTAAGCAATTCTATTTTACCAAGACTATCGTAACCATGCAAAAAAGCAACGGCAAATCCGTTGCCTTTTTGGATATAAGAGACTATTGTCCCATACTCTTTTCTTTGTATAAAATTGTATAGTGTTATTGTCTATACTATTTTGTAGAGAAAGCAAAAATCCCTAGAAAATGCTTAGGGATTCGACTATTTCATTAAGAACAATTCAACAATCATTTCTATATACATGATAAGGGTTAATAAGAATCCTGCACGCCAGAAGAATTTGATGAATTTAGGATAGTAAAAGCTGCGTTTTTTCAAAAGGAAGAAAAAGACGAGAATAATGGCTAGGATCGAGAGGGCTAGCCCCAGTCTAGGGAGGAAATTATGGGTAAAGGTTTTAGCTGTAATCAAGTAATACTCAAATACCAAGACTGGAAAAGCCAAATCCGCAAAGTTTCGTCCTAGTTTTTTTAATCTAAAAAGTTTGGTTAGGATAATGCAGATGACTAAGGTCAGTATCAATAATAAAATAGATGCTAATTTCATTAAAATCATACCCATATTGTATCATAAAAAAAGGCTAATGGAAACGAGAAACAGAGGAATTTATAGGAAAGTCAGGCTTTTGAGATTGTGGGTGATTTTTGTTATAATGAAAGTTATAAAATCTTATAATACCTTGAATGATTATTATCGAAAACTCTTTGGAGAAAAGACTTTTAAAGTCCCTATTGATGCGGGATTTGACTGTCCCAATCGTGATGGAACTGTGGCTCATGGAGGCTGTACTTTTTGTACGGTTTCAGGTTCTGGAGATACTATTGTAGCCCCAGATGCGCCTATCCGTGAGCAATTTTATAAGGAAATTGACTTTATGCACCGTAAGTGGCCGGATGTTCAGAAGTATCTGGTTTATTTTCAAAATTTTACCAACACCCATGAAAAGGTGGAAGTTATTCGAGAGCGTTATGAACAGGCTATCAATGAGCCAGGTGTGGTAGGAATCAATATTGGAATGCGCCCAGACTGTTTACCAGACGAAACCATCGAATATTTGGCTGAGTTATCGGAGTGCATGCATGTGACGGTTGAATTGGGCTTGTAGACTACTTATGAAGCAACTTCTGACCTGATTAACCGTGCGTATTCTTATGAATTGTAGGTGGAAACGGTCAAGCGTTTGAGAAAGTATCCCAAGATTGAGATTGTTTCCCATTTGATTAATGGTTTGCCTGGTGAAACCCATGAGATGATGGTTGAAAATGTCCGCCGTTGTGTCACGAATAACGATATTCAAGGGATTAAACTGCATTTGCTCCATCTTATGACAAATACTCGTATGCAACGAGATTACCATGAGGGACGTTTACAATTGATGAGTCAGGACGAATATGTCAGGGTCATCTGTGACCAACTGGAAATCATTCCCAAACATATCGTCATCCATCGAATCACAGGAGATACACCTAGGGATATGCTGATTGGGCTTATGTGGAGCCTCAATAAATGGGAAGCTCTCAACAGCATTAAGATGGAGATGCGACGTCGTGGAAGTGTTCAAGGATGCAAGGCTGTAAAACAGGAGTTTGAAAATGAAAAGACCACTTGAGATGGCACATGATTTTTTGGCTGAGGTCGTGACAAAAGAGGATGTCGTAGTGGATGCGACTATGGGAAATGGTCATGACACGCTTTTTTTAGCCAAGCTAGCCAAGCAAGTCTATGCCTTTGATATTCAGAAGCAAGCCTTGGAAAAGACCCAAGAGCGTTTGCATCAGGCTGGCTTGACAAATGCCCAGTTAATCTTGCAAGGCCATGAGACACTGGACCAGTTTGTGACAAAAGCTAAGGCAGGGATTTTTAATCTGGGCTATTTGCCGTCAGCTGATAAGTCTGTCATCACCCGACCGCAGACAACGATTGAGGCATTAGAAAAGCTATGTGGCTTACTTGTCAAAGGTGGACGAATTGCTATTATGATTTACTATGGTCATGAAGGAGGCGACCTCGAGAGAGATGCTGTCTTGGATTTTGTGATCCAGTTGAACCAACAAGAGTACACAGCTGCCATTTACCGAACTTTAAACCAAGTCAACAACCCGCCGTTTTTAGTGATGATTGAAAAATTAGAGAGATACAGACATGGATAAACAATACCTACACGAAAAGCTGGATGCCATGCGCCAGAATTTTGTTGAATCAACTCACCACGAACGAGCGGTGGGCGTGCTAGACCAAGCGCATATGAGCAAAAAAATGCTTAAAATCAAGAAAAAATTAGTTGCTCTTGAAATGGAACGGTGCCAGAGAAAAATTGAGCACAAAGACTGTTCCAAGATTGACCAAAAAATCAAAGAGCAGAAGGAGATATTTGAATCCTGTTGTAAAAAAGATTAAGGAGGACGTGCGTGGAATTACTGATTTACCTCATCCTATTTTTACTGGTTTTGATTGTCTCAAGTACAACCAATAAGCTCCTACCCTTTTTGCCTCTCCCTTTGGTGCAGATTCTTTTGGGAATTGTGATTGGTCTCTTTTTACCTAATACTGACTTTCACCTTAATACAGAGTTGTTTTTGGCACTGGTTATCGGCCCCTTGCTTTTCCGAGAGGCTGAAGAAGCAGATGTTACGGCTATTTTAAAACACTGGCGAATCATTGTTTATCTCATATTTCCAGTGATTTTTATCTCGACCCTGAGTTTGGGTGGCTTGGCCCATCTTCTTTGGTTCAGCCTTCCCTTGGCAGCTTGCTTGGCTGTTGGGGCAGCCCTTGGTCCTACGGACTTGGTGGCCTTTGCCTCTCTTTCGGAGCGTTTTAGCTTTCCTAAGCGCGTGTCTAATATTCTTAAGGGCGAAGGACTCTTGAATGATGCTTCTGGTTTGGTGGCTTTTCAGGTAGCTTTGACAGCTTGGACAACTGGAGCTTTTTCTCTGGGGCAAGCTAGCAGTTCGCTCATCTTTTCAATCCTAGGCGGTTTTTTAATTGGATTTTTAACAGCCATGACCAACCGCTTCCTCCATACCTTCTTGCTAAGTGTGCGCGCAACGGATATTGCCAGTGAACTTTTATTAGAATTGAGTTTGCCTCTAGTGACCTTCTTTCTGGCAGAAGAAGTCCATGTTTCAGGGATTATTGCCGTCGTAGTTGCTGGAATTTTAAAGGCAAGTCGCTTCAAGAAAATCACGCTCCTCGAAGCCCAAGTGGATACGGTGACCGAGACGGTCTGGCATACAGTGACCTTTATGCTCAACGGTTCTGTCTTTGTGATTTTAGGGATGGAGTTGGAAATGATAGCAGAACCTATCTTGACCAATCCAATCTATAATCCTCTACTTTTATTGCTATCTCTCATCGCCCTTACCTTTGTCCTCTTTGTCATTCGTTTTATTATGATCTATGGCTATTATGCCTATAGAACCCGACGCCTCAAGAAAAAGCTAAATAAGTATATGAAGGACATGTTTCTCTTGACCTTTTCAGGTGTTAAGGGAACGGTGTCGATTGCTACGATTCTCTTGATACCAAGTAATCTAGAACAGGAGTATCCTCTCTTGCTTTTCCTTGTTGCAGGTGTGACGCTTGTCAGCTTTTTAACAGGTCTCTTGGTCTTGCCTCATCTTTCTGATGAAGAGGAAGAAAGCAAGGATTATCTCATGCATATCGCCATTTTGAATGAAGTAACGCTAGAGTTGGAAAAAGAGTTGGAAGACACCAGAAATAAACTTCCCCTCTATGCGGCTATTGACAATTATCATGGACGTATTGAAAATCTCATTTTAAGCCAAGAAAACCAGGATGATCAAGAAGATTGGGCTGCTTTGAAACTCTTGATTCTTAGTATTGAAAGTGATGGTTTGGAACAGGCCTATGAAGAGGGGAACATTAGCAATCGTGCTTACCGAGTTTACCAACGTTATCTGAAAAATATAGAACAAGGAATCAATCGTAAACTTGCCTCAAGACTGACCTATTATTTCCTTGTTTCTTTGCGGATTTTACGTTTTCTCCTTCATGAAGTTTTTACTCTCGGAAAGACCTTCCGTAGCTGGAAGAACAAGGAGCAAAGCCGTCTCCGTGCTCTTGATTATGACCAAATTGCAGAGCTCTATCTTGCCAATACGGAGATGATTATTGAAAGTTTGGAAAACCTGAAGGGAGTCTACAGCCGCTCTTTGATTAGTTTTATGCAGGAGTCTCGTCTTCGAGAAACAACTATTATTAGCAGTGGTGCCTTTGTCGAACGGGTTATCAATCGTGTCAAACCCAACAATATCAATGAAATGCTGAGAGGCTATTATCTGGAGCGCAAGTTGATTTTCGAATACGAAGAAAAACGATTGATTACGACTAAGTATGCCAAGAAATTACGACAAAATGTAAATAACTTAGAGAACTATTCCTTGAAGGAAGCTGCCAATACCCTGCCGTATGATATGGTGGAATTGGTAAGAAGAAATTAGTTAATATTCTTCGAAAATCTCTTCAAACCACGTCAGCGTCGCCTTACCGTATGTATGTGACTGACTTCGTCAGTCTTATCTACAACCTCAAAACAGTGTTTTGAGCAGCTTGCGGCTAGCTTTCTAGTTTGCTCTTTGATTTTCATTGAGTATAAGATTATAAATGAAGGAGTATGACATGAAAAAGTGGTGGAAAGAGCTGATAGACAAGCCTTTATTAAAAGCTTTTTTGCATTATTATCAAGCATCAGATAGTGAGTTGACCAGTGTCGCAGTAGCCTACTATTGGTTGATTTCGATTTTCCCCCTGCTTTTGGTGGTGGTCAATATCCTCCCCTATTTTCAGATTCCTGTGGGAGAATTTTTGGGCTTTATGAAAGACGTTCTGCCCCCAAGCCTCTATGAAGGTGTGGAAAAAATAGCCAGAGAAGTTTTGACGCAACCTTCAACAGGTTTATTGAGTTTTTCTGTTTTATCGGCGTTATGGAGTTTTTCAAAATCTATGAATTTCTTGCAAAAAGCTTTTAACAAGGCTTATGGCGTCGAAAAGAGTCGTGGACTTATTTCCCATCAGATGCTAAGTCTCCTAGTCAGTTTTGGCTTGCAGATCCTCTTTGCGTTTGCCTTGTTTTTGATCTTATTTGGTCAGATGATTTTGGCTTTACTTGCTCATTATTGGACAAAAGATGGCATTATCTATCAGGCTTTACAAGGGTTGGCAGGTCCTCTGATTTACGCCCTCCTCTTTGCTATCTTGGTCATGCTTTATTATTTTCTTCCCAATCTATCTAACAGGAAAATTAGCTATACCCTACCAGGCAGTGCCTTTGTTCTCTTAGTGATTTTAGGTTTACTAACTCTGTTCTCTAGTTATCTCAATTACTATGTCCATCATTTGGTGGATGTCCGAATTTTAGGTTCCGTTCTTCTTGTTGTTATGATGTTTTGGTTTATCTTGATTGCTAAAATTGTTATCCTAGGCGCGGTTATCAATGCCAGTATGCAGAGTTTGAAAGATCCGGTCTTTAAAAAAGACTAACTATTTATCCATTACAAAAGCGCATAGTATCAAGACTTTATAGAACCTTGATACTATGCGCTTTTGTGCTTTGACAGTTTTTTGTATAGTTTTTGTCCAAGATTTCTAAATCATCTGATTAAATTCCTATTTTCCCCTATCATTGTCCCTGTTTTTTCGAAAATGGAAGGAGTATAATAAATCTATCAATAAAATGATAGGAGGAACTTTATGGGTCATATTTTCTTTTTTCTAAGTGTCTTTTTGGCAGGGATTCTATCCTTCTTTTCTCCTTGTATCTTACCTTTGTTACCGGTCTATACAGGAGTGTTACTAGATGATAAGGATGGTGCTCAGGCTTCTAGCGGCAAATTTTCAATCTCAGTTACTAGTTTATTACGAACTCTGGCCTTTATAGCAGGAATTTCCTTTATATTTATTTTGTTGGGCTATGGAGCTGGTTTTTTAGGCGATTTGCTTTATGCTTCTTGGTTCCAATATCTTACTGGGGCAATTATTATCCTTCTTGGTTTGCACCAAATGGAGATTCTACACTTTAAGGAGCTTTATAAGGAAAAGAGGCTACAACTGCAAGGACAGGGGCAAAATGGTAAGGGCTATAGTCAGGCATTTTTATTGGGCTTGACCTTTAGTTTTGCTTGGACGCCTTGCGTGGGGCCGGTTCTGGGGTCTGTTTTGGCCTTGGCGGCTTCAGGTGGTTCAGGAGCTTGGCAGGGAGCTGGTCTCATGTTGGTGTATACGCTGGGCTTGGCGCTACCATTCTTGCTTCTAGCTCTGACCTCTAGTTATGTTTTGAAACATTTCCGAAAACTTCATCCCTATCTCGGAATCCTCAAAAAAGTGGGTGGTTTTCTCATTATTGTGATGGGACTCTTGGTTCTGTTTGGAAATGCTTCAATTTTAAGTCAATTATTTGAATAAAATGGAAAGGAATATCAATATGAAAAAATGGCAAACATGTGTTCTTGGAGCAGGTTCGCTCCTTTGTTTGACGGCTTGTTCAGGCAAGTCCGTGACTAGTGAACACCAAACGAAAGATGAAATGAAGACGGAGCAGACAGCTAGTAAAACAAGCGCAGCTAAAGGGAAAGAGGTGGCTGATTTTGAATTGATGGGAGTAGATGGCAAGACCTACCGTTTATCTGATTACAAGGGCAAGAAAGTCTATCTCAAATTCTGGGCTTCTTGGTGTTCCATCTGTCTGGCTAGTCTTCCAGATACGGATGAGATTGCTAAAGAAGCTGGTGATGACTATGTGGTCTTGACAGTAGTGTCACCAGGACATAAGGGAGAGCAATCTGAAGCGGACTTTAAGAATTGGTATAAGGGATTGGATTATAAAAATCTCCCAGTCCTAGTTGACCCATCAGGCAAACTTTTGGAAACTTATGGTGTCCGTTCTTACCCAACCCAAGCCTTTATAGACAAAGAAGGCAAGCTGGTCAAAACACATCCAGGATTCATGGAAAAAGATGCAATTTTGCAAACTTTGAAGGAATTAGCCTAGGAGGTGTTTTATGAATGATAAGTTAAAAATCTTCTTGTTGCTAGGAGTATTTTTTCTAGCCATAACCGGTTTCTATGTTCTATTGATACGAAATGCAGGGCAGACAGATGCCTCGCAAATTGAAAAGGCGGCAGTTAGCCAAGGAGGAAAAGCAGTGAAAAAAACAGAAATTAGTAAAGACGCAGACTTGCACGAAATTTATCTAGCTGGAGGTTGTTTCTGGGGAGTGGAGGAATATTTCTCACGCGTTCCCGGGGTGACGGATGCCGTTTCAGGCTATGCAAATGGTAGAGGAGAAACAACCAAGTACGAATTGATTAACCAAACAGGTCATGCAGAAACCGTCCATGTCACCTATGATGCCAAGCAAATTTCTCTCAAGGAAATCCTGCTTCACTATTTCCGCATTATCAATCCAACCAGCAAAAATAAACAAGGAAATGATGTGGGGACCCAGTACCGTACTGGTGTTTATTACACAGATGACAAGGATTTGGAAGTGATTAACCAAGTCTTTGATGAGGTGGCTAAGAAATACGATCAACCTCTAGCAGTTGAAAAGGAAAACTTGAAGAATTTTGTGGTGGCTGAGGATTACCATCAAGACTATCTCAAGAAAAATCCAAATGGCTACTGCCATATCAATGTTAATCAGGCGGCCTATCCTGTCATTGATGCCAGCAAATATCCAAAACCAAGTGATGAGGAATTGAAAAAGACCCTGTCACCTGAGGAGTATGCAGTTACCCAGGAAAATCAAACAGAACGAGCTTTCTCAAACCGTTACTGGGATAAATTTGAATCCGGTATCTATGTGGATATAGCAACTGGGGAACCTCTCTTTTCATCAAAAGACAAATTTGAGTCTGGTTGTGGCTGGCCTAGTTTTACCCAACCCATCAGTCCAGATGTTGTCACCTACAAGGAAGATAAGTCCTACAATATGACGCGTATGGAAGTGCGGAGCCGAGTAGGAGATTCTCACCTTGGGCATGTCTTTACGGATGGTCCACAGGACAAGGGCGGCTTACGTTACTGTATCAATAGCCTCTCTATCCGCTTTATTCCCAAAGACCAAATGGAAGAAAAAGGCTACGCTTATTTACTAGATTATGTTGATTAATACTCTTCGAAAATCTCTTCAAACCACGTCAGCGTCGCCTTACCGTATGTAGGGTTACTGACTTCGTCAGTTTTATCTACAACCTCAAAGCGGTACTTTGAGAAACCTGTGGCTATCTTCCTAGTTTACTTTTTGATTTTTATTGAGTATAAGAGGTCTTTCCTAAGCAGTTAGAGGAGAATTTTGCTATACTGATACTAGTAAGTGGTAAAGGAGCAGATCATGACCTACACAATCTTAATCGTAGAAGATGAATATCTGGTAAGACAAGGTTTGACTAAACTGGTCAATGTAGCAGCCTACGATATGGAAATCATTGGTCAGGCTGAAAATGGAAGGCAGGCTTGGGAATTGATCCAAAAGCAGGTGCCAGATATCATTTTAACCGATATCAACATGCCTCATCTAAATGGCATCCAGTTGGCCAGTCTGGTACGAGAAACCTATCCTCAGGTTCATTTGGTCTTTTTAACAGGTTACGATGATTTTGATTATGCCTTGTCTGCTGTCAAACTAGGTGTGGACGACTACCTGCTCAAACCCTTTTCTCGTCAGGATATTGAGGAAATGTTGGGGAAAATCAAACAAAAACTAGACAAGGAAGAGAAAGAAGAGCAGTTACAAGATTTATTGACTAATAGGTTTGAAGGAAACATGGCCCAGAAAATCCAGTCTCATCTGGCTGATAGCCAATTTAGTTTAAAGTCTTTAGCCAGTGACTTAGGTTTTAGTCCGACCTATCTGAGTTCCTTGATTAAGAAAGAGTTGGGCTTGCCTTTTCAGGATTATCTGGTGAGAGAACGTGTTAAACAAGCCAAGCTCTTGCTTTTAACTACAGATCTGAAGATTTATGAGATCGCAGAGAAGGTTGGTTTTGAAGATATGAACTATTTTACCCAACGTTTTAAGCAGATTGCAGGTGTGACACCTCGTCAGTTTAAGAAGGGAGAAGACCGATGAAGCGTTCTTCTCTTTTAGTTAGAATGGTTATTTCCATCTTTCTGGTCTTTCTCATTCTCCTAGCTCTGGTTGGAACTTTCTACTATCAATCAAGTTCTTCAGCCATTGAGGCCACCATTGAGGGCAACAGCCAAACGACCATCAGCCAGACTAGCCACTTTATTCAGTCTTATATCAAAAAACTAGAAACCACTTCGACCGGTTTGACCCAGCAGACGGATGTTCTGGCCTATGCTGAGAATCCCAGTCAAGACAAGGTCGAGGGAATCCGAGATTTGTTTTTGACCATCTTGAAGTCAGATAAGGACTTGAAAACTGTTGTGCTGGTGACCAAATCTGGTCAGGTCATTTCTACAGATGACAGTGTGCAGATGAAAACTTCCTCTGATATGATGGCTGAGGATTGGTACCAAAAGGCCATTCATCAGGGAGCTATGCCTGTTTTGACTCCAGCTCGTAAATCAGATAGTCAGTGGGTCATTTCTGTCACTCAAGAACTTGTTGATGCAAAGGGAGCCAATCTTGGTGTGCTTCGTTTGGATATTTCTTATGAAACTCTGGAAGCCTATCTCAATCAACTCCAGTTGGGGCAGCAGGGCTTTGCCTTCATTATCAATGAAAACCATGAATTTGTCTACCATCCTCAACACACAGTTTATAGTTCGTCTAGCAAAATGGAGGCTATGAAACCCTACATCGATACAGGTCAGGGTTATACTCCTGGTCACAAATCCTACGTCAGTCAAGAGAAGATTGCAGGAACTGATTGGACGGTACTTGGCGTGTCATCATTGGAAAAGTTAGACCAGGTTCGGAGTCAGCTCTTGTGGACCTTGCTTGGGGCCAGTGTCACATCTCTTCTTGTCTGTCTCTGCTTAGTGTGGTTCAGTCTTAAACGCTGGATTGCTCCTTTGAAGGATTTGAGAGAAACCATGTTGGAAATTGCTTCTGGTGCTCAAAATCTTCGTGCCAAGGAAGTTGGTGCCTATGAACTGAGAGAAGTAACTCGCCAATTTAATGCCATGTTGGATCAGATTGATCAGTTGATGGTAGCTATTCGTAGCCAGGAAGAAACGACCCGTCAGTACCAACTTCAAGCCCTTTCGAGCCAGATTAATCCACATTTCCTCTATAACACTTTGGACACCATCATCTGGATGGCTGAATTTCATGATAGTCAGCGAGTGGTGCAGGTGACCAAGTCCTTGGCAACCTATTTCCGCTTGGCGCTCAATCAAGGCAAGGACTTGATTTGTCTCTCTGACGAAATCAATCATGTCCGCCAGTATCTCTTTATCCAGAAACAACGCTATGGAGATAAGCTGGAATACGAAATTAATGAAAATGTTACCTTTGATAATTTAGTCTTACCCAAGCTGGTCCTACAACCCCTTGTAGAAAATGCTCTTTACCATGGCATTAAGGAAAAGGAAGGTCAGGGCCATATTAAACTTTCTGTCCAGAAACAGGATTCGGGATTGGTCATCCGTATTGAGGATGATGGCGTTGGCTTCCAAGATGCTGGTGATAGTAGTCAAAGTCAACTCAAACGTGGGGGAGTTGGTCTTCAAAATGTCGATCAACGGCTCAAACTTCATTTTGGAGCCAATTACCAGATGAAGATTGATTCTAGACCCCAAAAAGGGACGAAAGTTGAAATATATATAAATAGAATAGAAACTAGCTAACTCCCAGTCAATTCTGGGAGTTTTATGCGTAATTGGGCAAACTTTCTAGGTTGTCTATCTTGCTAAAAACAAGAAAAAACGGTATGATAGAAGAGTGACAACAGAGGTAACAGAGATGAACGAGACACAGATTCAAAGAGAAACACGTCAGGTAGTGGAAGATGTTTTAGAAAAGACCAATTTGAAGCAGGGGGCCCTTTTTGTTTTAGGTCTATCTTCTAGTGAGGTGCTAGGTGGTCAGATTGGGAAAGAATCCAGTCAAGAGATTGGTGAGCTGATAGTGGAGACTATCTTGGGTATTCTAAGTAGTAGAGGTATCCATTTAGCAGTTCAAGGTTGTGAGCATGTCAATCGGGCTCTCGTTGTTGAACGTCAGGTGGCAGAGCAGTTTGGTCTGGAAATTGTCAGTGTCCATCCTACTCTTCATGCAGGAGGTTCGGGGCAGTTGGCAGCCTTTAAGTTTATGCAGGATCCAGTTGAGGTTGAATTTATCAAGGCTCATGCTGGATTGGATATCGGAGACACTGCAATTGGCATGCATGTCAAGCATGTTCAGGTTCCGATTCGCCCTATTTTGAGAGAGATTGGTCATGCCCATGTAACGGCACTGGCTAGTCGTCCAAAATTAATCGGAGGTGCGCGTGCGCACTATCCGCAAGACGCTATTAGAAAGTCTTGAGAATGAATAAAGGAGATAAAAGTGTTTAAAAAAGACCGTTTTTCAATTCGTAAGATTAAGGGAGTTGTAGGCTCTGTATTTCTTGGAAGCCTTTTGATGGCTCCTTCTGTAGTGGACGCAGCCACCTATCACTATGTAAATAAAGAGATTATTTCACAAGAAGCTAAAGATTTAATTCAGACAGGAAAGCCTGACAGGAATGAAGTTGTATATGGTTTGGTGTATCAAAAAGATCAGTTGCCTCAAACAGGGACAGAAGCATCTGTTTTGACAGCTTTTGGTTTGCTGACTGTTGGGAGCTTGCTTTTAATCTACAAGAGAAAGAAAATTGCTAGCGTCTTTCTAGTTGGAGCTATGGGATTGGTAGTTCTTCCTAGTGCAGGGGCTGTAGACCCAGTTGCGACCCTAGCGCTGGCTAGTCGAGAGGGTGTTGTTGAAATGGAGGGCTATCGCTATGTTGGTTATCTATCAGGTGACATCCTCAAAACGCTTGGCTTGGACACTGTTTTAGAAGAAACCTCAGCAAAACCTGGAGAGGTGACTGTAGTCGAAGTTGAGACTCCTCAATCAACAACAAATCAGGAGCAAGCTAGGACAGAAAACCAAGTAGTAGAGACAGAGGAAGCACCTAAAACAGAAGAAAGTCCAAAGGAAGAACCAAAATCGGAGATAAAACCTACTGACGACACCCTTCCTAAAGTAGAAGAGGGGAAAGAAGATTCAGCAGAACCAGCTCCAGTTGAAGAAGTAGGTGGAGAAGTTGAGTCAAAACCAGAGGAAAAAGTAGCAGTTAAGCCAGAAAGTCAACCATCAGACAAACCAGCTGAGGAATCAAAAGTTGAAACGCCTGCTGTAGAAAAACAAACGGAACCAAAAGTTGAACAAGTAGGTGAACCAGTCGAGCCAAGTGAAGACGAAAAGGCACCAGTCTCTCCAGAAAAGCAACCAGAAGCTCCTGAAGAGAAGGCTGTAGAGGAAACACCGAAACCAGAAGATAAAATAAAGGGTATTGGTACTAAAGAACCAGTTGATAAAAGTGAGTTAAATAATCAAATTGATAAAGCTAGTTCAGTTTCTCCTACTGATTATTCTACAGCAAGTTACAATGCTCTTGGACCTGTTTTAGAAACTGCAAAAGGTGTCTATGCTTCAGAGCCTGTAAAACAGCCTGAGGTAAATAGCGAGACAAATAAACTTAAAACGGCTATTGACGCTCTAAACGTTGATAAAAGTGAATTACAGGAACAATTAAGAGTTGCTGAACAAAAACAACAAGCTGACTATAGCGCTAAAACTTGGAGGGAATTCAAAATTGCTGAACTTCAAGCTAAAGAAATCAACAACCAAACTACACCACTTCCTAAACAAAGTGAAATAGATGCAGCTACTAAGGCTCTTCAAGACGCTCTTCAAGCTCTTGCTGTAGATAAAACTGTATTACAAAACGCTATTAACACAGCTAATAGCAAACGTGAAGAAGAGTATACTGCTCAGACATGGAAAGCGTTAGAAGATGCTCTTACAGCAGTGAATCCTGTTAATGAAGATGAAACTGCAACTCAAAGCAAAGTAGACGAAGCTACTAGAAACTTAGAAGAAGCTATCAATAACCTAGTTCTATTAACTGAAAAACCGGTATTAACATTTATTGAGACTGATAAGAAAGCATTAGAACGTGAAGTAGTTGCTAAGTATTCTCTAGAAAACCAAAATAAAACAAAAATTAAATCAATCACAGCTACTCTGAAAAAAGGAGAAACAGTTGTTAGCACTGTAGAGCTTATAGGCGATGATGTAACTAATGAAACTATAACCTCTGCATTTAAGAATCTAGAGTACTACAAAGAATACACCCTATCTACAACTATGGTTTACGATAGAGGTGACGGTGATGTAACAGAAATCTTAGATAATCAACCAATCCAACTAGATCTTAAAAAAGTTGAGCTTAAAAATATTAAACGTACAGATTTAATCAAATACGAAAATGGAAAAGAAACTAATGAATCACTAATAACAACTGTTCCTGATGATAAGCGGAATTATTATTTAAAAATAACTTCAAAGAATCAAAAAACTACATTACTAGCTGTTAAAAATATAGAAGAAACTACGGTTAACGGAACACCTGTATATAAAGTTACAGCAATCGCAGACAATTTAGTCTCTAGAACTGCTGATAATAAATTTGAAGAAGAATACGTTCACTATATTGAAAAACCTAAAGTCCACGAAGATAATGTATATTATAACTTCAAAGAATTAGTGGAGGCTATTCAAAACGATCCTTCAAAAGAATATCGTCTGGGACAATCAATGAGCGCTAGAAATGTTGTTCCTAATGGAAAATCATATATCACTAAAGAATTTACAGGAAAACTTTTAAGTTCTGAAGGAAAACAATTTGCTATCACTGAGTTGGAACATCCATTATTTAATGTGATAACAAACGCAACGATAAATAATGTGAATTTTGAAAATGTAGAGATAGAACGTTCTGGTCAAGATAATATTGCATCATTAGCCAATACTATGAAAGGTTCTTCAGTTATTACAAATGTCAAAATTACAGGCACACTTTCAGGTCGTAATAATGTTGCTGGATTTGTAAATAATATGAATGATGGAACTCGTATTGAAAATGTTGCTTTCTTTGGCAAACTACACTCTACAAGTGGAAATGGCTCTCATACAGGGGGAATTGCAGGTACAAACTATAGAGGAATTGTTAGAAAAGCATATGTTGATGCTACTATTACAGGAAACAAAACACGCGCCAGCTTGTTAGTTCCTAAAGTAGATTATGGATTAACTCTAGACCATCTTATTGGTACAAAAGCTCTCCTAACTGAGTCGGTTGTAAAAGGTAAAATAGATGTTTCAAATCCAGTAGAAGTTGGAGCAATAGCAAGTAAGACTTGGCCTGTAGGTACGGTAAGTAATTCTGTCAGCTATGCTAAGATTATCCGTGGAGAGGAGTTATTCGGCTCTAACGACGTTGATGATTCTGATTATGCTAGTGCTCATATAAAAGATTTATATGCGGTAGAGGGATATTCGTCAGGTAATAGATCATTTAGGAAATCTAAAACATTTACTAAATTAACTAAAGAACAAGCTGATGCTAAAGTTACTACTTTCAATATTACTGCTGATAAATTAGAAAGTGATCTATCTCCTCTTGCAAAACTTAATGAAGAAAAAGCCTATTCTAGTATTCAAGATTATAACGCTGAATATAACCAAGCCTATAAAAATCTTGAAAAATTAATACCATTCTACAATAAAGATTATATTGTATATCAAGGTAATAAATTAAATAAAGAACACCATCTAAATACTAAAGAAGTTCTTTCTGTTACCGCGATGAACAACAATGAGTTTATCACAAACCTAGATGAAGCTAATAAAATTATTGTTCACTATGCGGACGGTACAAAAGATTACTTTAACTTGTCTTCTAGCAGTGAAGGTTTAAGTAATGTAAAAGAATATACTATAACTGACTTAGGAATTAAATATACACCTAATATCGTTCAAAAAGATAACACTACTCTTGTTAATGATATAAAATCTATTTTAGAATCAGTAGAGCTTCAGTCTCAAACGATGTATCAGCATCTAAATCGATTAGGTGACTATAGAGTTAATGCAATCAAAGATTTATATTTAGAAGAAAGCTTCACAGATGTTAAAGAAAACTTAACAAACCTAATCACAAAATTAGTTCAAAACGAAGAACATCAACTAAATGATTCTCCAGCTGCTCGTCAAATGATTCGTGATAAAGTCGAGAAAAACAAAGCAGCTTTATTACTAGGTTTAACTTACCTAAATCGTTACTATGGAGTTAAATTTGGTGATGTTAATATTAAAGAATTAATGCTATTCAAACCAGATTTCTATGGTGAAAAAGTTAGCGTATTAGACAGATTAATTGAAATCGGTTCTAAAGAGAACAACATTAAAGGTTCACGTACATTCGACGCATTCGGTCAAGTATTGGCTAAATATACTAAATCAGGTAATTTAGATGCATTTTTAAATTATAATAGACAATTGTTCACAAATATAGACAATATGAACGATTGGTTTATTGATGCTACAGAAGACCATGTCTACATCGCAGAACGCGCTTCTGAGGTCGAAGAAATTAAAAATTCTAAACATCGTGCATTCGATAATTTAAAACGAAGTCACCTTAGAAATACTATACTCCCACTACTGAATATTGATAAAGCACATCTTTATTTAATTTCAAATTATAATGCAATTGCCTTTGGTAGTGCAGAGCGATTAGGTAAAAAATCATTAGAAGATATTAAAGATATCGTTAACAAAGCTGCAGATGGTTATAGAAACTATTATGATTTCTGGTATCGTCTAGCGTCTGATAACGTTAAACAACGACTACTAAGAGATGCTGTTATTCCTATTTGGGAAGGTTATAACGCTCCTGGTGGATGGGTTGAAAAATATGGCCGCTATAATACCGACAAAGTATATACTCCTCTTAGAGAATTCTTTGGTCCTATGGATAAGTATTATAATTATAATGGAACAGGAGCTTATGCTGCTATATATCCTAACTCTGATGATATTAGAACTGATGTAAAATATGTTCATTTAGAAATGGTTGGTGAATACGGTATTTCAGTTTACACACATGAAACAACACACGTCAACGACCGTGCGATTTACTTAGGTGGCTTTGGACACCGTGAAGGTACTGATGCTGAAGCATATGCTCAGGGTATGCTACAAACTCCTGTTACTGGTAGTGGATTTGATGAGTTTGGTTCTTTAGGTATTAATATGGTATTTAAACGCAAAAATGATGGGAATCAGTGGTATATTACAGATCCAAAAACTCTAAAAACACGAGAAGATATTAATAGATATATGAAGGGTTATAATGACACTTTAACTCTTCTTGATGAAATTGAGGCTGAATCTGTGATTTCTCAACAAAATAAAGATTTAAATAGTGCATGGTTCAAAAAAATAGATAGAGAATACCGTGATAACAATAAATTAAATCAATGGGATAAAATTCGAAATCTAAGTCAAGAAGAGAAAAATGAATTAAATATTCAATCTGTTAATGATTTAGTTGATCAACAATTAATGACTAATCGCAATCCAGGTAATGGTATCTATAAACCCGAAGCAATTAGCTATAACGATCAATCACCTTATGTAGGTGTTAGAATGATGACCGGTATCTACGGAGGTAATACTAGTAAAGGTGCTCCTGGAGCTGTTTCATTCAAACATAATGCTTTTAGATTATGGGGTTACTACGGATACGAAAATGGGTTCTTAGGTTATGCTTCAAATAAATATAAACAACAATCTAAAACAGATGGTGAGTCTGTTCTAAGTGATGAATATATTATCAAGAAAATATCTAACAATACATTTAATACTATTGAAGAATTTAAAAAAGCTTACTTCAAAGAAGTTAAAGATAAAGCAACGAAAGGATTAACAACATTCGAAGTAAATGGTTCTTCCGTTTCATCATACGATGATTTACTGACATTGTTTAAAGAAGCTGTTAAAAAAGATGCCGAAACTCTTAAACAAGAAGCAAACGGTAATAAAACAGTATCTATGAATAATACAGTTAAATTAAAAGAAGCTGTTTATAAGAAACTTCTTCAACAAACAGATAGCTTTAAAACTTCAATCTTTAAATAATTGAAATCTCTCGTCTGCTTTGCGGATGAGGGTTTTCTTATTTTATGCTATACTTAAGGTATGCATAGAAAAACAGTGATTGATTTTAGGACTTTGGGGGAGAGATATACCTTTACCAAGCCTATTAAAGAGTTGAAAACGAGAAATGTAGAAGAAGTGGCAGATTTGCTGGCACAAGTGGAAAGCTACCAAGAGCAAGGTTATTATGTGGTGGGGTATGTCAGCTACGAGGCTGCACCTGCTTTTGAGGAAAAATTAGCAGTTCACAAGGATCCCCTACTGGGAGAGTACCTGCTTTATTTTACTGTTCATGATAGCGTAGAAACTTCCTCTATTCCTCTGACTTATGAGGATATTGATTTGCCCTCAAATTGGCAGGAAGTAACGTCTGCAGCAGACTATGAAAAGGCCATTGCCCAAATTCACCATCATTTACGGCAGGGAGATACCTATCAGGTCAACTACACCGTCCAACTTAAGCAAAAGTTAAATGCCAATCCTTTTGCCATCTACAATCGTATGGTGGTAGAGCAGGAGGCGGGCTACAATGCCTATGTGGAACATGACGAGATGGCAGTGATTTCCATGAGCCCAGAGCTCTTTTTTGAGCAAAATGATCGCGAGTTGACAACACGACCAATGAAGGGGACGACTCAGCGTGGGGTAACTGACCAAGAAGATCTTGAACAGGCCAGTTGGTTGGAACAGGATCCCAAAAATCGCTCTGAAAATATGATGATTGTGGACCTCTTGCGCAATGATATGAACCGTATTTCTGAAGTTGGGAGCGAGCACGTGGAGCGTCTGTGTCAGGTAGAGCAGTATTCAACTGTTTGGCAGATGACTTCGACCATCAAGAGTCAGTTGCGAGAGGATGTGGACCTTGTTGAAATCTTCCGCTCACTCTTTCCTTGTGGTTCCATAACGGGTGCACCGAAAATTGCGACAATGGAGATTATCAAGGACTTGGAGCCTCAACCGCGTGGAGTCTACTGTGGAACGATTGGTCTCTTGCTTCCAAATGGACGACGGATTTTTAATGTGGCCATTCGTACCATTCAACTTCACAAAGGTCAAGCCATTTATGGAGTTGGCGGAGGGATTACTTGGGATAGCACATGGGAATCTGAATACCGAGAGGTTCATCAAAAGGCAGCAGTTCTTTATCGTAAACAAGCTCGCTTCCAACTGATTACGACAGGGGAAATCAGCCAGAAGAACCTGTTGTTTGAAGATCAACATCTGGAAAGACTGAGAAAAGCTAGTCGTTATTTTGCCTTTCCTTTTGATGCAGAAGACTTGGGACACAAGATTGAGGAAGAGTGTCAGGATTGTGAAGCTAATCGAGATTACCGCTTGCGAATCAGCCTTAGCAAATCTGGAGAGATAGAAGTCAATCGTCAAGTATTAACCCCTCTCAGTACAAGCTTTTGTCAGGCCCAAGTCTGCCTTCAGGAAGCTGCTTTGAATCAATCCTTTACCTACTTTAAAACCACTCACCGACCGCATTTGAGCCTAGGAGAACAAGAGAAGATTTACCACAATAAGTCAGGAGAACTGCTTGAAACCTCTATAGGAAATTTGGTTCTGAAAATCGCTGGAAAACTCTACACACCGCCTATCCGACTTGGAATCTTGCCAGGAATTTACCGTCAGTATTTGCTAGAAACAGGACAGGTAGAAGAGAAAGTCTTGACCTTGGCAGATTTAGCCCAAGCAGAAGCTATTTACGGCTGTAATGCAGTGAGAGGCTTGTATGAGTTGCAAGTGATAGGATTGTGAGTTTTAGCTATTAATAGTTTTTAATATATATTAAAATATATTGGTGTTTACTTTTGATGAGATATCATATTTGTGTTATAATGTAACCGTAAACAATAGAAATTTAAAGGAGATTTTTGATGAAATCAAAAATAGTTTTGGGAGCTTCGCTAGCGATCGCAACACTTAGCTTAGTATCTCTTGTCGAGATTGAAGGACTCTCACCGTTTTTAATAGAGAATGTTAGCGCAAATACTCATTCTGCAAATAAAGTTATTAATCATAAAGTAAGTATTTACTTAGAAAATGCTGATGAAGGTAAAGGTCTAACTGTAAACTTTTCAACAGACAGTGTTAGTCCAAATTTATTTGATGAGTTCGAAAAAAGAGTGGAATTACAATAACTACTATGTTAGTGAATGCTAAGACAGGTGAAGTTGTAGAAAAAAGATTAACACCAAGCGTTTTTTTACGTTCCAATGATTTAACCAGTGGGACCATATCTTCGTTTATTTTTAGTGAATATCCTGATGGAGAATATAAATATGTTGTGTCTAAAGGAGACTTTATCGATCCTAAGACTCAGTTTAAACATCAGTATAGAGGAGAATCTCCAGTTTTTAGAATACGTAATCGAAAATATGTGGAGTTGGGAACAACTGATAAAAAATTAGATGAAAGACGTGATAATAGCGTTTATAAAGATGGGGTTGTTGAACACAAGGTAAATTTAAGTTTAACAAGTTATCAAGGAGGTAATGGAGTTACTGCAATTTTTTCAACTGATAGTGTTAACTCTAACTTACTTAATTCTTTTGGTGAAAAGGCTAAAAAAGTTTTGATTAGGTCTAAGTTAATTAATGTTAAGACTGGCGAGGTTATTGATGAAACGTTTTCTCCAAAAGTAAGTTTAACCTCTAAAATTTTGAAAAGTGGTTCTACAGCAGTATTTTATTTTATAGATTTAACTGATGGCGAATATAAATATGTTGCGTATGAAAGCCAGCAATATACTGATCCTCAAACAACATTGACTCATCAGTATAGAGGAGAATCTCCTATTTTTAGTATCAAAGATGGAAAATTTTCTGGTTTAGTATCTGCCTCAAAACCAGACGAAAACCCGAAGCCAACGCCAAAACCGGATGAGAAACCAAAACCTTCAGCACCACAACAGGAGAAACCAAAACCTACAGTTCAGTCTGGTTGGGTAGGTTCATCTTATTATCAAAATGGTAAAAAAGTCACTAGTAAGTGGATTTTTGATAAAAAATATAATTCATACTTCTATCTAGATGCATCAGGAAATTATGTTCAAAACGCTTGGGTAGGTAACTATTATCTCAAATCAGGCGGATACATGGCTAAAAGTGAGTGGATTTATGATAAGAACTATGGTTCATACTACTATCTAACATCAGAAGGCAGCTACGCTCGTAACACTTGGTCAGGCAATTATTATTTGAAGTCAAATGGTAAGATGGCTAAAAGTGAGTGGGTATACGATAGTAACTACAAATCATATTACTACTTGACATCAGAAGGAAGTTATGCTCGTAACACTTGGGTAGGCAATTACTATCTTAAATCAAACGGTAAAATGGCTGTTAATGAACGTACACCAGATGGTTATCGTGTAGATGGTTCAGGTAAATGGGTTAAATAAGAAACTAAAAAATAGGATAATAGGTAATATCAGATGAATAAAAAAAATTATTTTCATGTGCTTTAGCATTTTCAACGATTGGAACATTGTCAACGATTGATAAATCAGGAGTTCTTCCTTTTTCAGCGCAAACGGTGCAGGCTGACATACAAACGCTTACCCCAATGGCAAAATATTATATTATTCTTCCGAAGGATGCAGAAATATATAAAACTTGGAGAGGTACTGTCAATATTCCCATTATTGATGCTACAAAAACTACTCCAGAATTATCTTATTTCAAAGAAGATCATCGCAACTATATAGCTAATGAGAATAAGTCTGGTGCCAATTACATAGAGTGGAAGGGAACAGTAGAAGAGTTTAAAGAGGCCATTAAGAAGTTGACTGATAAAAAATCAACTACTGCAACACCAAAAAAGGATGAAAAGCCAACACCAAAACCGGATGAGAAGCCAAAACCAACACCTACAGTTCAGTCTGGTTGGGTAGGTTCATCCTATTATCAAGATGGTAAAAAAGTCATTAGTAAGTGGATTTTTGATAAAAAATATAATTCATACTTCTATCTAGATGCATCAGGAAATTATGTTCAAAACGCTTGGGTAGGTAACTATTATCTTAAATCAGGCGGATACATGGCTAAAGGTGAATGGGTTTATGATGCCACCTATCAAGCTTGGTATTATTTGACATCAGATGGTTCTTATGCTTACAGTACATGGCAAGGAAATTACTATCTAAAATCGGATGGTAAAATGGCTGTCAATGAATGGGTTGATGGTGGACGTTATTATGTTGGCGCTGACGGAGTTTGGAAGGAAGGTCAAGCAAGTACAGTTTCTTCTAGTAATGATAGCAATAGTGAATATTCTGCTGCTTTAGGAAAGGCAAAAAGTTATAATTCGTTATTCCACATGTCAAAAAAACGTATGTATAGACAATTAACTTCTGATTTTGATAAATTTTCAAATGATGCAGCTCAATATGCCATTGATCATTTAGATAATTAACAGATACTGGTAGGCGAAAAAATTCCTTATAATTCATTTACGCAAACCTTTGCATAAGTGAATGGATTTTGATATACTAGTACTGTAAGCATTTTCAATTACTACACAATGAAAAAGGAGAATATGATGAGTCAAAAGATTATTGGGATTGACCTTGGTGGAACTTCTATCAAATTTGCAATCTTAACAACAGCAGGAGAAATCCAAGGAAAATGGTCAATCAAGACCAACATTTTGGATGAGGGAAGTCATATCGTTGATGATATGATTGAGTCTATTCAACATCGTTTGGACTTGCTTGGATTGGCAGCAGCGGACTTCCAAGGCATTGGAATGGGATCACCAGGTGTGGTTGACCGTGACAAAGGGACTGTTATCGGTGCCTACAACTTGAACTGGAAAACCCTTCAACCAATCAAACAAAAGATTGAAAAAGCTTTGGGCATTCCATTTTTCATCGATAATGATGCCAACGTAGCAGCTCTTGGTGAGCGCTGGATGGGTGCTGGAGATAACCAACCAGACGTTGTCTTTATGACACTCGGTACTGGTGTTGGTGGCGGTATCGTCGCAGAAGGCAAATTGCTTCACGGTGTTGCTGGTGCAGCAGGTGAGCTTGGTCACATCACTGTTGACTTTGACCAGCCAATCTCATGTACTTGTGGTAAAAAAGGCTGCCTTGAGACAGTTGCTTCAGCAACAGGGATTGTCAACTTGACTCGTCGCTATGCCGATGAATACGAAGGCGATGCAGCCTTGAAACGCTTGATTGATAACGGAGAAGAAGTAACTGCTAAGACTGTCTTTGATCTCGCAAAAGAAGGAGACGACCTTGCTTTGATTGTTTACCGTAACTTCTCACGTTACTTGGGAATCGCTTGTGCTAACATTGGTTCAATCCTAAACCCATCAACAATCGTCATCGGTGGTGGTGTGTCAGCTGCGGGAGAATTCCTTCTACAAGGTGTTCAAAAAGTTTACGATGAAAATAGTTTCCCACAAGTACGCACATCTACTAAATTAGCTCTTGCAACTCTAGGAAATGACGCTGGAGTTATCGGAGCAGCATCACTTGTATTGCAATAAGATAATGAGAGAGGAAAATGCTAACCTAGAGTTAGTAATGTTCCTCTTTTATTTTTTATGCTATACTAGTTAGGACAATGAATGAGGTGAGAGTAAATGACAAAAGCAGATACGATTTTTAAAGAGAATATTGAACGCATTCTAAAGGAAGGTGTTTTCTCAGAGCAGGCTCGTCCTAAGTACAAGGATGGGACTGTTGCTAATTCCAAGTATGTAACTGGTGCCTTTTCCGAGTACGACTTATCTAAAGGAGAATTTCCTATCACAACCTTGCGTCCCATTGCAATCAAATCCGCCATCAAAGAAGTTCTCTGGATTTACCAAGACCAGTCAAATAGCTTAGAAGTGCTTAATGACAAGTACAATGTTCACTACTGGAATGACTGGGAAGTTGGAGACACGGGAACCATTGGTGAGCGCTATGGTGCCGTTGTTAAGAAACACGACATTATCAATAAGCTTCTCAAACAGTTGGAAACCAATCCTTGGAACCGCCGCAATATTATTTCGCTCTGGGATTACCAAGCTTTCGAAGAAACAGATGGGCTGCTCCCGTGCGCCTTTCAGACCATGTTTGATGTCCGGCGTGTTGATGGGGAAATCTATCTGGATGCGACCTTGATCCAGCGCTCCAATGACATGCTAGTAGCCCACCACATCAACGCTATGCAGTATGTGGCTTTGCAGATGATGATTGCCAAACATTTTGGCTGGAAGGTTGGGAAGTTCTTCTACTTCATCAACAACCTCCATATCTATGATAATCAATTTGAACAAGCTCAGGAATTGCTCCGTCGGGAGCCGTCAAACTGCCAACCACGCTTGGTTTTAAATGTTCCTGATGGGACTAATTTCTTTGATATCAAAGCAGAAGATTTTGAGTTGGTGGATTATGACCCTGTTAAGCCACAGTTGAAGTTTGACCTAGCTATTTAAAAGAATAGAAAAAAGAAGTTGAGAATAATCCCAACTTCTTTTGTTTCTTAACGTGATACGCGGCGACGAGCTGCTTTTTTACGGTTTTCTTCGATGAAAGCTGCTTTTTGCTCTTCTGGTTCGATTACTTTCTTTTTAAATGCGTATACTGCACCTGCAACGGCAGCGACAGTTCCTGCGACACCTGTTACAAGACCTTTAGCGAATCCTTTAGCCATGAGTCTTCCTCCTTTATATTCTCAATCAGCCAGCCTCCTCAAGAGGTCACATTTTTCTGACTGACCTTTTTGTGTTATAATAATAGTAACGAAAAAATGGGAATTTTTCAAGGAAAAAAGATGAAAACAAAAATAATTGTGATTGTTGGACCGACTGCTGTTGGAAAGACGGCTCTAGCTATTGAAGTTGCAAAGCGTTTTAATGGCGAAGTGGTTAGTGGAGATAGCCAGCAAGTCTATCGAGGACTTGATATTGGGACGGCCAAGGCTAGTCCAGAAGAGCAGGCAGCTGTTCCTCATCATTTAATCGATGTTAGAGAGATAACCGAGTCTTACTCGGCTTTTGATTTTGTTTCAGAAGCTAAGATGACTATTGAGGGTATTCACAACCGTGGCAAGCTAGCCATTATCGCCGGTGGGACTGGACTTTATATCCAGAGCTTGCTAGAAGGTTACCACCTAGGTGGGGAGACTCCTCATGAGGAGATTTTAGCTTATCGAGCTAGTTTGGAGCTATATTCAGATGAGGAATTAGCCCATTTGGTGGAGCAAGCAGGCCTTGAGATTCCCCAGTTTAATCGTCGTCGTGCTATGCGTGCCTTAGAAATTGCCCATTTTGGTCAGGATTTGGAAAATCAAGAGATCTTGTATGAACCGCTGATTATCTGCTTGGATGATGAACGTAGTCAACTTTATGAGCGTATCAACCACCGAGTGGATTTGATGTTTGAGGCTGGGCTTTTGGATGAGGCCAAGTGGCTGTTTGACCATTCCCCTAATGTACAGGCTGCTAAAGGAATTGGCTATAAGGAACTCTTTCCTTATTTCCGTGGAGAGCAGACCTTTGAGGAAGCTCGTGAGAGTCTTAAACAGGCGACCCGTCGTTTTGCCAAGCGTCAGCTGACCTGGTTCCGTAATCGCATGCAGGTCACCTTTTATCAGATTGGAGAATCTGGTGTACAAGACCGCATTTTAAGCCAGATAGAGGAGTTTTTAGATGATTGAAACGGAGAAAAAAGAGGAGCGAGTCCTGCTGATTGGTGTGGAATTGCAGGGTATGGACAGTTTTGACCTCTCCATGGAAGAATTGGCTAGTTTAGCGAAAACGGCAGGGGCAGTCGTTGTAGATAGCTACAGACAAAAACGTGAAAAATATGATTCCAAGACCTTCGTCGGCTCTGGTAAGTTGGAAGAGATTGCGCTTATGGTGGATGCAGAAGAAATCACTACTGTCATCGTCAACAATCGTCTGACCCCAAGGCAGAATGTCAATCTAGAGGAAGTTCTCGGTGTTAAGGTCATTGACCGTATGCAGTTGATTTTGGATATCTTTGCCATGCGGGCTCGAAGCCATGAAGGGAAGCTCCAAGTCCACCTAGCCCAATTCAAATACCTCTTGCCTCGCTTGGTTGGTCAGGGGATTATGCTCAGCCGTCAGGCAGGGGGAATTGGTTCCCGTGGTCCTGGTGAAAGCCAACTGGAGCTGAACCGTCGTAGCGTTCGCAATCAAATCACGGATATCGAGCGCCAGCTTAAGGTGGTTGAGAAAAATCGTGCGACTGTCAGAGAAAAACGTTTGGAGTCTAGCACTTTTAAGATTGGTTTGATTGGTTATACTAATGCTGGGAAATCAACTATCATGAACATCTTGACCAGTAAGACCCAGTATGAAGCAGATGAGCTCTTTGCGACTCTGGATGCGACAACCAAGAGTATTCATCTGGGAGGCAATCTCCAAGTAACTTTGACAGATACCGTTGGCTTTATCCAAGATTTGCCGACAGAGTTGGTGTCCAGTTTCAAGTCAACCTTGGAAGAAAGCAAGCATGTGGACCTTCTGGTTCATGTTATCGATGCTAGCAATCCTTACCACGAGGAGCATGAAAAAACGGTTCTCTCCATCATGAAAGACCTGGACATGGAAGATATTCCTCACTTGACGCTTTATAATAAAGCGGATTTGGTGGAGGATTTCACGCCTACCCAAACGCCATATACCCTCATTTCTGCCAAGTCTGAGGACAGTCGTGAAAACTTGCAAGCATTATTGCTAGATAAGATTAAGGAAATTTTTGAAGCATTTACCCTGCGAGTGCCTTTTTCAAAGTCCTACAAGATTCATGATTTAGAGAGTGTTGCAATTCTGGAAGAACGTGATTATCAGGAAGACGGCGAAGTGATTACAGGCTACATTTCCGAGAAAAATAAATGGAGGTTAGAAGAATTTTATGACTGATATTAAAACTTTGGCTCTAAAGTATGGAGGTTATACAAGTCTGGACAAGGTCTATCTGGATCAGCTTCTAGCTGGTAAAACAGATCAGGAGCAGTTAACACTTATTACACCTCCGCCAAGTGTTGTTAATGCCTACTTTGCAGAACTCTATCAGAAAAAGAGTCCTCAGGCTGCGACGGATTATTTTGCAGAACTCAGTCAGGAACTGAATCTTTACAATACTGAGCCAAGTTTCACCCTAGAAAATAAGCCTTTTATTCGGCTTAATCTGTCTGGTAAATCCTTTGGTTTTTGTTATGAGAGTGACGGCCTTGGTCGGATTTTCTTTGAAAATGAGGAGAAAATCTCGGATGACTTGCTCTTTGAAATTGCGCAAATTTTCCCCCATCAATTAGTCTTTGAAGAGTCTGGTAAGATTTACATGAAGCCTGTCGAGGACGAGGAAGTTATCAGCCTAGAAAGTCTCACAGCTTTGACTGATTTGGAAAGATTGGCTGATGGTCGAAAACGTCTCAAAGGCTACAGCCAAGAGGATTTATTGCAAGAAGCTGCTGCTTTTTCTGGCAAACGCTATTTCCGATCGGAAAACCGCACAGCCATGTTATATATTGATTAATTAGAAAGTATCGAATGGATATTCAATTTTTAGGAACGGGGGCTGGTCAGCCCTCTAAAGCCCGCAACGTTTCAAGTCTCGCCCTGAAACTTTTGGATGAGATTAACGAAGTTTGGCTCTTTGACTGTGGAGAAGGTACGCAAAATCGCATTCTGGAAACCACAATTCGACCACGTAAGGTCAGCAAAATCTTTATTACCCATCTGCATGGAGACCACATTTTTGGTTTGCCAGGTTTCCTTTCTAGCCGTGCCTTTCAGGCCAATGAAGAGCAGACAGATTTGGAAATCTACGGACCTCAAGGAATCAAGTCATTTGTCTTAACCAGCCTTCGTGTGTCAGGTTCTCGTCTGCCCTACCGCATTCATTTCCATGAGTTTGACCAAGATTCTCTAGGTAAAATTCTTGAAACCGATAAATTCACTGTGTATGCAGAGGAGCTGGACCACACTATTTTCTGTGTTGGCTATCGTGTCATGCAAAAGGATCTAGAAGGGACGCTGGATGCTGAAAAACTCAAGGCTGCTGGTGTTCCGTTCGGCCCGCTTTTTGGTAAAATCAAAAATGGCCAGGATCTTGTTTTGGAAGACGGAACTGAAATCAAGGCAGCAGACTATATCTCAGCGCCACGTCCAGGTAAGATTATCACTATTTTAGGAGACACTCGAAAAACGGATGCCAGTGTGCGTCTGGCTGTCAATGCAGATGTCCTAGTTCATGAGTCCACTTATGGCAAGGGTGATGAAAAAATTGCTCGTAACCATGGTCACTCAACTAATATGCAAGCTGCACAAGTAGCGGTAGAAGCAGGTGCCAAACGCCTCCTACTCAACCATATCAGTGCCCGTTTCCTCTCAAAAGATATTAGCAAACTCAAGAAAGACGCTGCCACAATTTTTGAAAATGTCCATGTGGTCAAAGACTTGGAAGAAGTGGAAATCTAGCAGTCACAGAAAGGATAAGTATGCCTACTATTCTCATTACCGGAGCTAGCGGTGGTCTAGCTCAAGAAATGGTCAAACTCCTGCCCAATGACCAACTCATCTTGCTTGGTAGAAATAAGGAAAAATTAGCCCAACTCTACGGAAATTATTCCCATGCAGAATTGATTGAAATTGATATTACCGACGATTCAGCCCTAGAAGCTCTGGTAACTGATCTTTATCTCCGCTATGGCAAGATTGATGTCTTGATTAACAACGCTGGTTACGGGATTTTTGAGGGATTTGACCAGATTGCTGATAAAGATATTCACCAGATGTTTGAGGTCAATACCTTTGCCCTGATGAATCTGTCTCGTCACCTTGCGGCTCGTATGAAGGAAAGCAGCAAAGGGCATATCATCAACATCGTCAGCATGGCAGGTCTAATAGCTACTGGCAAGTCTAGTCTTTACTCAGCGACCAAGTTTGCGGCTATTGGTTTTTCAAATGCTCTGCGACTCGAACTTATGCCCTATGGAGTCTATGTGACAACAGTCAATCCAGGTCCAATCCGAACAGGATTTTTTGACCAAGCTGACCCAGATGGAACTTATCTTAAATCGGTTGACCGCTTCCTCTTAGAGGCAGATGCAGTGGCTAAAAAGATTGTCAAGATTATAGGCAAAAATAAACGAGAACTCAATCTCCCGATTTTGTTGAACCTAGCCCATAAGTTTTATACTCTCTTTCCCAAGCTAGCTGATAAGTTGGCAGGGGAAACTTTTAATTATAAGTAAAAAGAACCAATGTGCAGGTTGTTGCTAGCCTACATATTGGTTCTTATCATTTCTCAACTATCAAACTGAACTTCTTCTAGTAGATAGTCGATAAAGCGTTCGCCCATCTTAGATAGGCTGGTTTTCTCATGCTGGATATAGACCAGCTCAATCGGGTCATCAATATCCAGTGGGATAGAAACGATATTGTCTCCGTTTAGGTTGCTGTTCAAAATACCTGTCGCAATGGTATAACCATCCAAACCAATCAAGAGATTAAAGAGGGTGGCACGGTCACTGACCACAATGGATTTCTTGTGGTGTTCTTGAGAAAGAATCTCTTCTGAAAAGTAGAAGGAGTTGTGCGTCCCTTGGTCATAGCTGAGGTAAGGGAAATTCTCCAAATCAGACAGTTTCACCTTGTCTTTCTTTGCCAGAGGGTTGGTCTTGCTGACAAAGATATGCGGTTGCGCTGTGAAGAGATGGTGGGCTAGCAGGTGATTGTCATCCAGCATCTTGGTTAAAACATCACGGTTGTAACTGTTTAAGAAGAGGACCCCGACCTCACTGCGGAAGTTCTTGACGTCGTCGATAATCTCCCAAGTCCGAGTTTCACGAAGGAAGAGTTCGTATTTCTCCATATCGCTTTTCTTGAGCAAAGAGACAAAGGCATTGACCACAAAGGCATAGTGTTGAGACGAAACGCTAAATAGTTCGCGGTGGGCGACAGGATTTTTATAGCGTTCCTCCAGAAGCTGGGTCTGCTCGACAACCTGACGGGCATAAGAGAGAAACTCCATCCCATCACGGGTCAAGGTGATTCCCTTGGGATTGCGGATAAAGATCTCAATGCCCATTTCATTTTCCAAATCTCGCACTGCATTGGAGAGACTTGGCTGAGTGATAAACAGTTGCTTGGCTGCCTCATTCATGGAGCCAGTTTCGACGATTTTGATAATATAATGTAATTGTTGAATTCTCATGTTTTTATTGTACCATACTTGCCTTAGAATCGCTAAAGAAGATAGGAAAATAAGGAGCATTGTGTGAGTCTCTTCTTGAAAAAAACACAAAATTTTGCTAGAATGAGTCTTATGAAAACATTCTATGATGTGCAGCAATTCCTCAAACGATTTGGTATTATTGTTTACATGGGAAAACGCTTATATGATATTGAACTGATGAAGTTGGAACTATCTCGGATTTACGATGCAGGGTTGATGGATAAATTAGACTATCTAGAGGCAGAAGCAGTTCTTCGCAGAGAGCACAAGGTAGAATTGGATTATATTGAGAAAAATGGAGAAAAGAACTAATGGTTACTTGGATTTTGTGGGCACTTATACTAGCAATGTTGGCGTGGATGGGCTTTAACTATCTTCGTATTCGCCGTGCGGCTAAAATTGTGGACAATGAGGAGTTTGAAGCCTTGATTCGTACGGGTCAATTGATTGATTTGCGCGACCCAGCAGAATTCCACAGAAAACATATCCTTGGTGCACGCAATATTCCTTCAAGTCAGTTGAAAACTAGTCTTGCAGCCCTTCGTAAAGATAAACCTGTCCTTCTCTACGAAAACCAACGTGCGCAACGAGTTACAAATGCAGCTCTTTACTTGAAAAAACAAGGTTTTTCTGAGATTTATATCCTTTCTTATGGCTTGGATTCTTGGAAAGGGAAAGTGAAGACTAGCTAACCTTATTTCCAAATTAGTCGAATGATAGGATGAAGCTATTGTTTTATAGTATAATTAATTTGTATAAAATTTAAGGAGTTCTTAGAACATAAAAGAAAAGAAGAAAAATCCACTTTTTGTGGGTATCTTGTCGATTATTCTTGGTTTGTTATTTCCAATTGTAGGCCTGATTTTGGGTATCATAGGATTGGTCTTGGCTATTTCATACCAAAAAGAGTCACAATTAGACTATAAAATAGAAAAGATTCTTAATATCTTAGGAATTGTGATTTCTGTAGTTAACTGGATTGTAGCAATCGCCTTAATTTTTCGGTAAATAAAAGAAAAAAGCTTTAGTTTTAAAGCTTTTTTTGTTTTATCGACTCATCTCTAAATAGTTTTTAATGATTTGTAACTCTTTTTGGTTCAAAGGGCGGTAGTTACTTTCTGCTAAATCTGGGTTCAATGTGAAGTCCCCAAATTGGATTCTCTTGAGGCTAGTCACCTTAACACCAACCGAGAGGAACATTTTCTTGATTTGATGAAATTTTCCTTCTGAAATGGTGATAGAGGCTTGACTGAAGGAAGGACTTGCTGATAGAATCTCTAGTCTTGCAGGTTTACAGATAGTGCCATCTAAAAAGACAATTCCTTTTTGAAAGGTTTGGATATGGTCAGGTGTTAGAAGTCCATTAACCTGGACTTGGTAAGTCTTATCGACATGATATTGGGGATGGAGGAGTTGGAAGCCCAAGGGACCGTTATCGGTCAAGAGAAGGAGTCCTGTTGTATCTCGGTCCAGTCGGCCGACGGCATAGAGCTTGTCAGACTGGATGTCAGATGGAAGCAGGTCCATGACGGTCGGAAGTTCCTTGTCTTTGTTGGCTGTAACGACACCAGCAGGTTTATGAAGCATAAGATAGGTGTGTTCATAGCCTTGAATGATTCGATCCTGAAAAAGGAGTTCTTGTAGTCCTGTATCGATATTTTGAGCTAGGGAGCGGGCTGGGCAACCATCGACTAGAATTTCCCCTCTGAGGAGTGCTTGCTTCATGGCCTTTCGGCTGATTTTTTCTTGGGCTAATAAATTATCTAAACGCATACTGTGCCTATCTTATCATAAGTCGCTCGCTTTGAAAAGGCTTGACGTGAAAAGAAAAGCAGAGTGAAAACATTTACACTTGCTTGAGTTATGTTATTTACTTGAAATTATGGTATAATCGTTCAGTTAGAAAATAAATTTTGAATATTATAGAGGAAATCATGACAAAATTAAGAGAAGATATCCGTAACATTGCGATTATCGCCCACGTTGACCACGGTAAAACAACCCTGGTTGACGAATTATTGAAACAATCAGAAACGCTTGATGCACGTACTGAATTGGCAGAGCGTGCTATGGACTCAAACGATATCGAAAAAGAGCGTGGGATTACCATCCTTGCTAAAAATACTGCCGTTGCTTACAACGGAACTCGTATCAACATTATGGACACACCAGGACACGCGGACTTTGGTGGAGAAGTTGAGCGTATCATGAAAATGGTTGACGGTGTTGTCTTGGTCGTAGATGCCTATGAAGGAACCATGCCACAAACTCGTTTCGTATTGAAAAAAGCCTTGGAACAAGACCTTGTCCCAATCGTGGTTGTTAACAAAATCGATAAGCCATCAGCTCGTCCAGCAGAAGTAGTGGATGAAGTCTTGGAACTTTTCATCGAGCTTGGTGCAGATGACGACCAGCTTGATTTCCCAGTGGTTTATGCTTCAGCGATCAACGGAACTTCTTCATTGTCAGATGATCCAGCTGACCAAGAAGCGACTATGGCACCAATCTTTGACACGATTATCGACCATATCCCAGCTCCAGTAGATAACTCAGATGAGCCTTTGCAGTTCCAAGTGTCGCTTTTGGACTACAATGACTTCGTTGGACGTATCGGTATCGGTCGTGTCTTCCGTGGTACAGTTAAGGTTGGGGACCAAGTTACCCTTTCTAAACTTGACGGTACAACTAAAAACTTCCGTGTTACAAAACTCTTCGGTTTCTTTGGTTTGGAACGTCGTGAAATCCAAGAAGCCAAAGCGGGTGACTTGATTGCCGTTTCAGGTATGGAAGACATCTTTGTCGGTGAAACCATCACTCCGACAGATGCAGTAGAAGCTCTTCCAATCCTACACATCGATGAGCCAACTCTTCAAATGACTTTCTTGGTCAACAACTCACCATTTGCTGGTAAAGAAGGTAAATGGGTAACTTCTCGTAAGGTGGAAGAACGCTTGCAGGCAGAATTGCAAACAGACGTTTCCCTTCGTGTTGACCCAACTGATTCACCAGATAAATGGACTGTTTCAGGACGTGGAGAATTGCACTTGTCAATCCTTATCGAAACAATGCGTCGTGAGGGCTATGAACTTCAAGTATCTCGTCCAGAAGTTATCGTAAAAGAAATCGACGGTGTTAAATGTGAACCATTTGAACGTGTACAAATCGACACTCCAGAAGAATACCAAGGGTCTGTTATCCAAAGCCTTTCTGAACGTAAAGGTGAAATGTTGGATATGATTTCAACTGGTAATGGTCAAACTCGTTTGGTCTTCCTTGTTCCAGCGCGTGGTTTGATTGGATACTCAACTGAGTTCTTGTCAATGACTCGTGGTTACGGTATCATGAACCATACCTTCGACCAGTACTTGCCATTGATTCCAGGGGAAATTGGTGGACGTCACCGTGGTGCCCTTGTTTCTATCGATGCTGGTAAGGCTACAACTTACTCAATCATGTCTATCGAAGAACGTGGTACGATCTTTGTCAACCCAGGTACTGAGGTTTATGAAGGAATGATCATCGGCGAAAACTCTCGTGAAAATGACTTGACAGTTAACATCACGAAGGCAAAACAAATGACCAACGTTCGTTCAGCTACTAAGGACCAAACAGCTGTTATCAAGACGCCTCGTATCTTGACACTTGAAGAGTCTCTTGAGTTCTTGAACGACGATGAGTACATGGAAGTAACGCCTGAGTCTATCCGTTTGCGTAAACAAATCCTTAACAAAGCAGAGCGTGAGAAAGCTAACAAGAAGAAAAAATCAGCTGAATAAGAGCTAGAAAGAGAGAAAGATGGTCTATTTAGTCCTAGGAATTTTACTGCTCCTACTCTATGTATTTGCGACACCAGAAAGCATTAAAGGGACAGTCAATATCGTCGCTATGGTATGTATTTTAGTGGCACTCTTGATTTTATTGGTTCTATCTTTTCTGAAAATTTTTCAATTACCAACAGAAATATTCCTAGCAATAGCCATGTTGATCCTAGCTTACTTTAGTGTTAGAGACATTACACTCATGCCAGTCAAAAAAAGTAAAAGAAGATAAAAAAGAGAGTTTTGGCTCTCTTTTTTGCTAGGAATTTTACAATAGTTTGAATTGTTTTGTACTATAACATCATCTCTTTTGCTTGGATAGTATGAATGGGAAAAACTTGAATAAAATTCGTTAATGGCATCTATTTTATATTTGGTTAGTACTGGTTGCATATTATTTTAAAATAAAACTACTATATAATATTATTCATAGAGGCAATGTAGTAAAATATCTAAAAAATTCGATTTTTTCCTTGACAACAAATAATAAAAATGTTATTCTTATCACATAAGAAAGCGGTTTCAATAAAAGAGAGAGGAGGACTTATTTTGTTGCATTGTTGCTCAAGGTGTGATTTTTTTGAAAGAAAAAATAAAATGAAAACGAAAAAACATAGATTACTTGCTCTAGCTCTTATTTCAAGTTTTACATTATTGGGAGCTGCATCAGCTGCTGTACAATATCCAGATGGAGGAGTATGGACGTATGGAGAAGGTTCAGGAGGTGGTTGGGCTTTTTCAAATTACTATCATGGTAAAAAATATCATTATTCTTCTCTTGTAAGTAGATGGAATAGTCATTCAGATAAAGGAGAAGCTCCTGCTGGAAAAACCTCCTATGCATGGATTTGGACTAAATGGGGAGAACAAGTAGCATTTTACTGTGATTATGACTAATCGTTCATTGATTTAAATCGTTCCCCTTGTAAGAAATTACAGGGGGAATTTTGTTTACAAGGAGTCTACTATGAAGAAACTATTCATATTATTATCAACTTTTTTTCTCAGCTTCTTCCTTGCTTGGATTATTGTCTTACGTGCGCCACAATATTTATATGCAAGCTATGATTCCGTTTCTTTACTTCGTGTCAAAAAAGATACTCAGGAACCGACGCGTGAGGTATTTGAACAGGAATTGGAGAATTTTGCAAACTCAGAACAGAGTTTAATAGCTAGAAGAATTGTAGAGCCGAGTAAGGATGGGACGACTCACTTTACTTATGCAACTTATGGTCAGGGAACTTTACCAAAAGAATTCCAAGAAGCTAGCCAAGAAAGTCGTGAACGTAGTGATCCGCTAAATAGTTATCTCCTTTTGTCAGGCTCCTTGACGAAAGAAAAGCTTGCCGATAAATTAGGAGATTTGGGTTATAAAGCAAGTGCTGACCGAAAGATACCGCCCTATTTTCTTGCTTTTCGAATATTACTAAATCCCCTTATTTTAATTAGTTTAGCAATATTTGGCTTATCTTTCTTTGCTTTAGTGATTATCACTCGGATTAAGGAAATGAGAGCAGCAGGTATAAAACTCTTTTCTGGTCAGACTCTCTTATCCATCATGGGGCATTCTTTATCTACTGATATCAAATGGCTCCTTCTATCAGCCCTCCTTTCCTTCCTAGGTGGGGGAGTCGTTCTTTTTAGTCAAGGTTTGTTTTATCCTATCTTGTTAGCCACCTATGGTTTTGGGATTAGTTTCTATCTGTTGTTTTTATTGGCGATTTCAATTTTACTAATGCTTCTTTATCTAATGAGTTTGAGTTACAAAGCATTAGTTCCCGTTATTAAGGGGAGATTACCCCTTAAACGCCTGATGATTTTAACCCTATTGTGTCAGTTGGTTGCTGTCTTTACAGTAGGCTACGCTGTTAAGACAGGTTTGATGTCTTACCAACGATTGAAAGAACTTGAAATTTCAAAACAAGCATGGCAGGATAGAGCAGACTATTATCAAATTTCTTTTGGCTTAGGTGATAGAGGAAAAGATACAGAAAATCAGAGCAAGTGGTATGCCTTTGCCAAGGAAGCAATCGAAGAAGAACAAGCTCTTTATGTAAAGGATAATCTGCTCCATTTTGCCAATCCACAAGGAAAAAATGAACAGGGAGAGACACTGGATACCTATAGTCCAGATGCTAATACGCTCTATGTTAGTCCCAGTTATTTGGACAAGGAAAAGGTCGTGGTAGATGCTGAGACCAAACAGAAGTTAGCCCATCTCCAAAAAGGTGAGTTTATCCTCTTGCTCCCAGAACATTTGCGCTCTCGAGAAGCAGAACTTAAGAAAGTTTTTGAAGAAAGATTGAGTTATTATGGAAAATCTGGTGAGGAGGCAAGTGCTCCTTTGGATTATGAGATGAAAGCGCACGTTAGTTATCTTTCAATGGGAGAAAAGCGGTTTGTTTATAATAACGGTGAGAATCCCGTATCTACTCAGTATTTGACTGATCCGATTTTAGTTGTATTCACGCCGACTTCTACAGGTGATAGTTTTATATCCTTATCTAGTTGGTCTATCAATGCTGGAAAACAACTCTTTATCAAAGGATATGAGAGTGGGCTAGAACTCTTGAAGAAAGCTGGAATTTATGAGCAAGTATCCTATCTTAAAGAAGGAAGAAGTGTTTATCTAACTCGTTATAATGAAGTTCAAACTGAAACAGCAACTTTAATCTTAGGAGCTATTGTGGGGATAGCTAGTTCCTTGTTACTATTTTATTCTGTCAATCTTCTATATTTCGAGCAATTCCGCCGAGATATCTTGATTAAACGAATTTCAGGTTTACGATTTTTTGAAACACATGCTCAGTATATGGTTAGCCAATTTGCCAGTTTTGTATTTGGTGCTAGTCTCTTTATTTTAAGCAGTCGAGACTTGGTGATTGGCTTGCTCACTTTATTAGTCTTTCTAGCTAGTGCAGTTCTGACGCTTTACCGTCAAGCGCAGAAAGAATCTCGTGTTTCTATGACAATTATGAAAGGAAAATAGGATGATTGAACTAAAGAATATATCTAAAAAATTTGGAAGCCGTCAACTATTTTCAGATACAAATCTTCATTTTGAAGGTGGGAAAATTTATGCCTTAATCGGTACAAGTGGCTGTGGTAAGACAACATTCTTGAATATGATTGGACGATTAGAGCCATATGACAAAGGACAAATCATCTATGATGGTACTTCTCTTAAGGACATCAAGCCTTCTGTTTTCTTTAGAGATTACTTGGGATATTTATTTCAAGATTTTGGCTTAATTGAAAACCAAACCGTCAAAGAGAATCTCAATCTGGGTTTAGTTGGTAAAAAGTTGAAGGAAAAAGAGAAAATCTCTTTGATGAAACAAGCTCTAAACCGTGTAAACCTCTCTTATTTGGATTTGAAGCAACCTATATTTGAGTTATCAGGAGGAGAAGCACAACGTGTTGCATTAGCGAAGATAATTTTAAAGGATCCACCTTTGATTCTCGCAGATGAACCAACCGCTTCACTAGACCCCAAAAACTCTGAGGAATTACTTTCCATCCTAGAATCTCTAAAAAATCCGAATCGGACCATTATTATTGCGACCCACAATCCTCTGATTTGGGAGCAAGTGGATCAGGTCATTCGAGTTACCGATTTATCACATAGATGATATGGTAAGATTCAGTTAGAAGAAAGAGTCACAAACACACTTTGTGGCTTTTTTATTTCCATAAAAATGGTAAAATAGTAGGAGTAGAAATGGAGTTCGAGACATGAAAGTAATAGATCAATTTAAAAATAAGAAAGTCCTTGTTTTAGGTTTGGCCAAGTCTGGTGAATCTGCAGCTCGTTTGTTGGACAAGCTAGGTGCCATTGTGACAGTAAATGATGGGAAACCTTTCGAGGACAATCCAGCTGCCCAAAGTTTGCTGGAAGAAGGGATCAAGGTCATTACAGGTGGCCATCCTTTGGAACTCTTGGATGAAGAGTTTGCCCTTATGGTGAAAAATCCAGGTATCCCCTACAACAATCCCATGATTGAAAAGGCTTTGGCCAAGGGAATTCCAGTCTTGACTGAGGTGGAATTGGCTTATTTGATTTCAGAAGCACCGATTATTGGTATCACAGGATCGAACGGTAAGACAACCACAACGACTATGATTGGGGAAGTTTTGACTGCTGCTGGGCAACATGGTCTTTTATCAGGGAATATCGGCTATCCAGCTAGTCAAGTGGCCCAAACTGCGTCGGACAAGGACACGCTTGTTATGGAACTTTCTTCTTTCCAACTCATGGGTGTTCAAGAATTTCATCCAGAGATTGCGGTTATTACCAACCTCATGCCAACTCATATCGACTACCATGGGTCATTTTCGGAATATGTAGCAGCCAAGTGGAATATCCAGAACAAGATGACAGCAGCTGATTTCCTTGTCTTGAACTTTAATCAAGACTTGGCAAAAGACTTGACTTCCAAGACAGAAGCCACTGTTGTACCATTTTCAACACTTGAAAAGGTTGATGGAGCTTATCTGGAAGATGGTCAACTCTACTTCCGTGGTGAAGTAGTCATGGCAGCGAATGAAATCGGTGTTCCAGGTAGCCACAATGTGGAAAATGCCCTTGCGACTATTGCTGTAGCCAAGCTTCGTGGTGTGGACAATCAAACCATCAAGGAAACTCTTTCAGCCTTCGGTGGTGTCAAACACCGTCTCCAGTTTGTGGATGACATCAAGGGTGTTAAATTCTATAACGACAGTAAATCAACTAATATCTTGGCTACTCAAAAAGCCTTGTCAGGATTTGACAACAGCAAGGTCGTCTTGATTGCAGGTGGTTTGGACCGTGGCAATGAGTTTGACGAATTGGTGCCAGACATTCCTGGACTCAAGAAGATGGTCATCCTGGGTCAATCTGCAGAACGTGTCAAACGGGCAGCAGACAAGGCTGGTGTCGCTTATGTGGAGGCGACAGATATTGCAGATGCGACCCGCAAGGCCTATGAGATTGCGACTCAAGGAGATGTGGTTCTTCTTAGTCCTGCCAATGCCAGCTGGGATATGTATGCTAACTTTGAAGTACGTGGCGACCTCTTTATCGACACAGTAGCGGAGTTAAAAGAATAATATGAAAAAAATTGTCTTTACAGGTGGGGGGACGGTTGGACACGTTACCCTCAATCTTTTGTTAATGCCTAAGTTCATCGAAGATGGTTGGGAAGTCCACTATATCGGGGACAAGCGTGGTATCGAACACCAAGAAATCCTTAAGTCAGGTTTGGATGTCACCTTCCACTCCATTGCGACTGGGAAATTGCGTCGCTATTTCTCTTGGCAAAATATGCTGGACGTCTTCAAAGTTGGCTGGGGAATCGTCCAATCGCTCTTTATCATGTTGCGACTTCGTCCACAGACCCTTTTTTCAAAGGGGGGCTTTGTCTCAGTACCGCCTGTTATCGCTGCGCGTGTGTCAGGAGTGCCTGTCTTTATTCACGAATCTGACCTGTCTATGGGCTTGGCCAATAAAATCGCCTATAAATTTGCGACTAAGATGTATTCAACCTTTGAGCAAGCTTCGAGTTTGTCTAAGGTTGAGCATGTGGGAGCAGTGACCAAGGTTTCAGATCAAAAAAATCCAGAACCAGATGAATTGGTGGATATTCAAAGCCACTTTAATCATAAATTGCCGACTGTATTGTTTGTTGGCGGTTCTGCAGGTGCTCGTGTCTTTAACCAATTGGTGACAGACCATAAGAAAGAACTAACAGAGCGCTACAATATTATCAATCTAACTGGAGATTCTAGCCTGAATGAGTTGAGCCAAAATCTTTTTCGTGTTGACTATGTGACCGATCTCTATCAACCCTTGATGGAATTGGCTGATATTGTTGTGACACGTGGTGGTGCCAATACGATTTTTGAGCTCTTGGCGATAGCAAAATTGCATGTCATTGTGCCACTTGGTCGTGAAGCTAGTCGTGGTGACCAGATTGAAAATGCAGCTTACTTTGTTAAGAAAGGCTATGCAGAAGACCTTCAAGAAAGCGATTTGACCTTGGATAGTTTGGAAGAGAAGCTTTCTCACTTACTAAGTCACAAGGAAGATTACCAAGCTAAGATGAAAGCTTCTAAGGAATTGAAATCTCTAGCAGATTTTTATCAATTGTTGAAAAAAGATTTATCATAAGGAAAGTAAATGTCAAAAGATAAGAAAAATGAGGACAAAGAAATCCTCGAAGAATTGAAAGAGTTATCAGAATGGCAGAAACGAAACCAAGAATATCTAAAAAAGAAGGCTGAAGAAGAAGCGGCTCTAGCTGAGGAGAAGGAAAAGGAAAGACAAGCTCGGATGGGAGAAGAATCTGAGAAGTCAGAGGACAAACAGGACCAGGAGAGTGAAACAGACCAGGAAGATTCAGAATCAGCTAAGGAAGAGTCTGAAGAAAAAGTAGCATCCTCAGAGGCTGACAAAGAGAAAGAAGAGAAAGAAGAATCAGAGTCTAAAGAGAAGGAGGAACAGGATAAAAAGCTTGCTAAAAAGGCTACAAAGGAAAAACCAGCCAAAGCAAAGATTCCTGGTATCCATATCTTGCGAGCCTTCACGATTTTATTTCCAAGTCTGCTTTTATTGATTGTCTCTGCCTACTTGCTCAGTCCTTATGCGACCATGAAAGATATTCGTGTTGAGGGAACGGTGCAAACTACAGCTGATGATATTCGACAGGCTTCAGGCATTCAGGATTCGGATTATACGATTAACCTTCTGCTAGACAAGGCAAAATATGAAAAGCAGATTAAGTCTAACTATTGGGTTGAATCAGCTCAACTTGTCTATCAATTTCCAACTAAGTTCACTATTAAGGTCAAGGAATATGATATTGTGGCCTACTATATTTCTGGTGAAAATCATTATCCTATTCTTTCCAGTGGTCAGCTTGAGACTAGTTCTGTGAGTCTGAACAGTTTACCAGAAACTTATTTATCAGTTCTCTTTAATGATAGTGAACAAATCAAGGTTTTTGTCTCAGAACTTGCTCAAATTAGCCCAGAACTCAAGGCGACTATCCAAAAGGTGGAATTAGCTCCAAGCAAGGTGACATCCGATTTAATTCGATTGACCATGAATGATTCGGACGAAGTCTTGGTTCCTCTATCTGAAATGAGTAAGAAACTGCCATATTACAGTAAGATTAAGCCTCAATTGTCAGAACCGAGTGTGGTCGACATGGAAGCTGGAATCTACAGCTACACTGTGGCGGATAAATTAATTATGGAAGCTGAGGAAAAAGCCAAACAAGAGGCTAAGGAAGCTGAGAAAAAACAAGAAGAAGAACAGAAAAAACAAGAGGAAGAGAGCAATCGAAACCAAACGACCCAGCGCTCATCGCGTCGCTAGGTTTACTTTTTCTCTTATAGTTCTTTAGTGACCATGTTTTTACTTGACAAGTGCTAGTAGAAATAATAGAATAGTAAAAAACCTTTAAAGCAGTCCAGAGAGGCAGCTAAGGTTAGACGGTGAAAGGGTGGAGACTACCCATTTTTCGTGGAACCTTGCTGTTGGCAGGTTCCTTTTTTCGTGGCTTCTGTTGGCCAGACTCTCTCACTAGTAAAGGTAAAAGGAGAAACCTATGCGAGAACATCGTCCAATCATTGCTCTTGATTTTCCTAGTTTTGAGGCGGTCAAGGAATTTTTAGCTCTTTTTCCAGCAGAAGAAAGCCTTTATCTCAAGGTAGGGATGGAGCTTTATTACGCAGCGGGGCCTGAGATTGTGTCCTACTTAAAAGGTTTGGGTCATAGTGTCTTTTTGGATCTCAAACTTCATGACATTCCTAATACAGTCAAGTCAGCCATGAAGGTCTTGTCTCAGCTTGGTGTCGATATGACTAATGTCCATGCGGCTGGTGGTGTAGAGATGATGAAGGCGGCGCGTGAAGGTCTTGGGAGTCAAGCTAAATTGATCGCTGTAACGCAGCTGACATCAACGTCAGAAGCCCAGATGCAGGAGTTTCAAAATATCCAAACCAGTCTGCAAGAGTCTGTGATTTACTATGCCAAGAAGACAGCTGAAGCTGGCTTGGATGGTGTTGTTTGCTCGGCTCAGGAAGTACAAGTCATCAAGCAGGCTACCAATCCAGATTTTATCTGTCTGACACCAGGGATTCGTCCAGCTGGTGCTGCAGTTGGAGATCAAAAACGAGTCATGACACCTGCTGATGCCTATCAAATCGGCAGTGACTATATCGTAGTGGGACGTCCCATTACCCAAGCTGAGGATCCTGTTGCAGCTTATCATACCATCAAGGATGAATGGACACAGGACTGGAATTAAAGAACTAGATTAGAAAAATAAAAGGAGAATACCATGACACTTGCTAAAGATATCGCTAGCCACCTCTTGAAAATCCAAGCCGTTTACCTCAAACCAGAGGAACCCTTCACTTGGGCATCTGGTATCAAGTCACCGATTTACACTGATAATCGTGTGACACTAGCCTATCCAGAAACTCGTACCCTAATTGAAAATGGTTTTGTGGAAGCTATCAAAGAAGCCTTTCCTGAAGTAGAAGTGATTGCAGGAACTGCAACAGCAGGGATTCCACACGGAGCCATTATTGCTGATAAGATGGACTTGCCTTTTGCCTACATCCGTAGCAAACCAAAAGACCACGGAGCTGGTAATCAAATCGAAGGTCGCGTAGCTCAAGGTCAAAAAATGGTAGTGGTTGAAGACCTTATTTCAACGGGTGGTTCAGTTCTTGAAGCTGTAGCAGCAGCCAAGCGAGAAGGAGCAGATGTACTTGGAGTTGTAGCGATTTTCAGCTACCAATTGCCAAAAGCAGATAAGAACTTTGCAGATGCTGGTGTTAAACTTGTGACGCTTTCAAACTATAGCGAGCTTATCCATCTAGCCCAAGAAGAAGGTTACATCACGCCAGAGGGCCTTGATCTTCTAAAACGTTTTAAAGAAGACCAAGAAAATTGGCAAGAAGGTTAGGTCAGTAAGATAAAGAGAGACGAGGCTACCGAGTCTCTTTTACCATTTTATTTAAAATATGACAATATTTTAAATAAAATAATTGACAACGCTTTCTTTTATTGATATAATGAAAATGTAATATGTATCAAATTGATCAATCAACTATCTTGTTTATCACTTCTTAAGAGGACGATGTCATGAAAAGAAGAAAAATATATTCCTTTTTTGCGTAGTTACAATTGCATCTAGTTTGTTTCTCCCTACAGTTTTAGCTAGACAGATTGGAAATTATGATTTAACGTTGCCGCGTTGGGGTTCGGATACAACTAGTGAGCTTGAGAAAGAAAACGCCTCTGCTGGAATTAATAATAGTGACAGCACTGGTGGCGGTAAAAGGTTAAATACCTCTATTCGTAGCGCCTATAGTGGGTCAGATATTACCCCGGTATATTCATTGGGGTCTGGCTCTAGGATTGTCATGTACTATAATGGAGGTGGTGACAATTATATTGGTTCTGGTACTAGATTAGCTATGGCGCCACAATTTGGAAATCATGTAAGAATTCATACTTCAGGTTCTTGGAGTCCAGATTCTTATTAACTTACTTGTCAGAGTAAGCCTTAAAGATGGTTGATTGTGGGTGTAGCATGAAAAAAGAATGCTACACCCTATTTTTATTATAAGGAGGAGTAAGGATGGAATTTTTCATTTGTAATCTTGTACGAGTCGTTCAATCACCTCGGTTTTATATGTCTTTATTTTTGACCCTTCTTTGCATGAGTTTAGGAAATTTTCTTGCTTTCAATGGTATTTATAAAATTGAAGGTTTATCGATTTTTTTTGCCGCTTCTTCTATTCGAGGATTTTCACCGATTAGCCTAGTAGCTGCACTTATCTGTACACTGCCCTATTCTAGTCAGATAATAGAGGATGCTGAGAGTCATTTTCTAACAGCACAATTGTGCCGAATTTCTAAAAAGAGGTATCTAGCTATTGTAGGTAGTACTGCAATTATTTCTTCTTTTCTAGTCTTTTTTCTCCCCTATTTATTATTATTAGGAATTAATCTTTTAGTGACTCCTTATCAGGAAATTTATATTGGAGATTATAGTGGTGCCTTAAAAGAATTATTTGATTCTAATCAGTTTCTCTATAGTCTTGTGACGACTCTCTGGTATGGAGTTTGGGGCGCTGTGTTCTCTATTTTTGGACTAGCTAGTGCTTTGCTAGTGAAGAAAAAATTAGGAGCTATTTTCATCCCAGTTGCCTATATGATGGTTGGTGGTATTTTATGGGCTATTTTAGGGCTATCTTACTTAGAACCTGTGACAACGCTAGCTTTGGGATATCAGAAAGATATCAGTCTTTCCTTAGTTAGTGGGCATCTTGCTTTTATTTTATTTGTTAGTTGTTTGGTTGTTTATGGTACATTTTTTCTACATTCAGAGGACTATGTATAATGAAACAATTTGTTCAATTTTATAAAAAAGATTTCTTAGCAGTATTGGTTTATTTTATATTACTGCTATCCTGTGTTTTATCTAGTACAGTATATTTATTGCGCTGTCGCCAATATTCAATCCATCCAAATGTATTAGAATGGATCTTAGTTTTACTTCAAGATATGACGACTGGAGTATATTGCTTTCCGTTCACATATATATTGTTCTTTTTTTATTTGATGAATAACTATTTTAATAGGTTGGAGTGTCGCATTCGTCTGAAATCAATTAAGCACTTTACCAGTTTTAGTTTCAAATTAGCAGCTCTTAGTACGGGGATTTGGACGGCGATTTTATTTTTATTGATTTTTCTAATTGCATTTAGTAATGGTTTTAGCTTCTCTTTGGAGATAAAGGAGGTTGATTTTTTAAGAGAATTTTATGGCATAAGTATTGCAAACAATGCTAGTTTCTTTATAGGATTTTTTTTCTCTTATATAGCATACTATTTCTTTTTATCCTTACTTACTATTAGCAGTTTTTCTTGGTTTAAAAAATCAAACATGAGCTTAGTATTTCTGTTTACTTTTTTATTTGTAGAATCCTTATTCTGGATTTATCAGTTGAACAATGGGATAATTGGATTATTGCCAATTTTTCAGTATATGGTAAATTCCAATCCGTATGCATTGATTTATTGGCTTGCATTACTATCTATCATAATTCCATTGACTGTATTTTCTGTTCATAGAAACTGGAGGAGAGTGTAAAAGTTGGAAATGGGAAAGTTAAGTAGTCACATATGGAGGTTGAATCAGATAATCTATACCAAGTACTTTTGGGGTTATGTTCTTTTTTGGATATTGATTTGTTTAGGATTATGGTATTGGTTAGAAGGAAATGATAGACTTGTTATAGAAATTTTAAAAGGGCCTAATCTGAGTCAAAACTCTTTTTTAGTCTTATCTATATGGTTGCTTCATTGGTTTATTATTCATACATTTTTTCTAGCAGTTGTATATCGTAGAAGAGCATCCGATTTCTTTCTGGAAGTGATTCGATTTTCTTCTATTAAGCTCTGGATTAGGTATCAGATTTGGACCTGTTTTCTTTATGGACTCATTTTAATCATGGTAAAAGTTCTAGTGATTCAATTTATGTTACAGTTACCAAACTGGGATATAGGAGTTTTGTTTATAGTTGATTTTTTGAATGCTTGTGTGTTAGTCTTGTTTTGCTTTATGTTATACGCACTAGGAGCGAATGTACAAATGAACTTTGCTTGCGTTAGTTTCTTTTTACTCATGATTGTGTTTGGTGGTCTATTTGTAGGAAATCGAACTAATTATCTATTTTATATTTTAAATCGAGGGAATGGAGATATAGGACGAGATTTATTTCTTCAGTTGCTATTTTTAGTCTTTCTTTTTAAAAGCATTTTCTATTTCACTCGTCAAAAGAGGAGGTTTATAGAATGAATGAAATAATTACATTAAAAAATATTGAGTTGAAATTAAAAAAAACATGTGTTTTTCAAAACCTTAATTTTAGTTGTAAACAGGGGGAAATTATAGGAATTACTGGTGCGAATGGCTCAGGGAAAAGTGTATTGTTTAAATTAATAGCTGGTTTATATAGTCCGTCTTATGGAGAAGTGTTAATCAATGGGGAAAATATTGTTCCTGAGAGAAAAATTCCAGCTAATTTGGGAGCTTTGATTGAAGAACCTGGTTTTATAAATTATTATAGTGGCTTTAAGAATTTACAATATTTGGCAAGCATACGAGGAGTAGTTGGTAATCAGGAAATCAATGATACACTGAAAATAGTTGGTCTATATGAGCAAAAAGACCAGAAAGTTAAAACTTATTCGCTAGGTATGAGGAAAAAGCTAGGGATTGCTCAAGCAATTATGGAGAATCCCTCTATTCTTTTACTAGATGAACCTATGAATGCCTTGGATAAATCAAGTGTAGAAAATATGAGAACATTGTTTAGAAAGCTCTCTAGTGAAAAAGGGACAACAATTTTGATTGCTAGTCATAGTGAAGAGGATATTCGTATCTTATGTGATAAAGTATATGCAATAGAAGATAAAGTATGTACACTGTGTTCAGATTGAACATCTTAGATAGACTCAGGATGTTATAGGTAAAATCTTAAAAAGGGATTGGATTTTAAAATCCAGTTCCTTTTTAAGAGTTAATGACTAATCAACTTTTCCACCTTCAACAACCAGGTCATCTGCTTTAGCAGCGTCACCGTAGGTTGGGTGAAGTGTTTTTTCATAGGCCTTGTGGAAGAAGTTTTCCTTGCCTAATTTTTCAATATCTTTATTGATGAAGTCTAGCAATTCTTGGTTGCCTTTTTGAACTGCTGCCGCAATGGTATCGGGATCACCGAGGGAAGTAATTCCTACTTCAAATCCTTTATTTTCAAGCGCCCAAGCTAGAACTTCCGTATTGTCAGTTGAAAAGGCATCTCCACGTCCGTCAAGAAGAGCTTGGTAAGAGTCACTGTATTGGTCGTATTTTTGGAGTTTGATTTCTGGATGATTCTTTTCAAAATAAGTCTCAGCAGTCGTTCCTTTTGTGACAATTAAGGTTTTACCTTCAAGTTGTTTGACGTCTGTAATGAGACCAGTCTTAGGTGATACGACACCCAGAGAAACTTTCATATATGGAAGGGCAAAATCAACTTGTTTCTTACGTTCGTCAGTTACTGTAAAGTTAGCAAGAGTAATATCTACCTTGTTTGAAATCAAGTATTCCGCACGGTTGGCAGCATCGACTGAAATGTATTTAACCTTGACACCAAGGTCTTGAGCTAGTTGGTTCCCTAGTTCAATATCGTAGCGTAGCCTTGGTAAGAACCATCATTGTCAACGTAGCCAAACGGTTTTTTATCTCCAAACACGGCGATTCGCAGTTCACCGCTTTTTTTGATTTCATCGATAGTGCGAGCTTTGGCAGTTGTTTTTCCAGAGGATGAACCAGCGTTTCCACCTGAGCTACAAGCAGTGATAAAGATAAGGGCAAAGGCAAGTGCTAAAACAGTTAAGAGTGGTTTGAATAGTTTCATAAGAATCTCCTTTATAGATATGAGCCGAATTGGCTAAAGTCAAAGACGTTTAAAAATTCCTGGGCTCGTTTGGTTTGCGGATTGGTAAAGAAGGCTTGAGCTGTTCCTTCTTCAGCGATTTTCCCTTGGTCGAGGAAGATAATCCGGTCAGTAATGGCTTGGGCAAACTGCATTTCGTGGGTTACTAAAATCATGGTACGGCCTTCTTGGGTCAAATCATTGATAAGTTCCAGCACCTCACGCACCATTTCTGGATCCAGCGAAGCAGTCACCTCGTCAAAAAGGATGATTTCTGGATGCATTAGGAGGGCACGGACAATTGCAACACGTTGCTTCTGTCCACCAGATAATTGACGGGCAAAGCTATGTTGTTTATCCAGCAAACCGACACGCTCTAGTAATTGCAAAGCTTCTTCCGTTACTTCTTTCTTGTCCCTTCCTTGAGCTTTGATAGGGCCTAGGATGAGGTTTTGTAAGACATCCAGATGGGGAAAGAGTTCATAACTTTGAAAGACCATGCCAATCTTTTGGCGAACTAGGTGAAAATCTTTTTTATTTTCAACGATAGACTGACCATCCAGAAGAATATCTCCACCTTGAATACTTTCTAAGCCGTTGAGGCAACGAAGGAGGGTACTTTTCCCACAACCAGATGCCCCTAGGATGACAACAACTTCCCCCTTTTTTGATTTCTAGAGAAAGTCCTTGGAGGATGGGATTGTCTCCGAAGGATTTTTTTAGTTCCTTGATTTCTAAGATAGTTTCAGACATTTAGTTTCTCCAATGTTTTTCTAAGTGAGTGGATAGTTTGGAAATAGGGTAGCAAACTGCGAAATATAAGACTAGAATGGTTCCATAAATCCAAAATGAAGCAGTTGGGATGGTCAGGCGATTGCTATCGATGATTTGTTGTCCAACTTTGGTCACTTCCACAACCCCAATCAAAACAACTAATGAAGTGGTTTTAATCATCCGAGTGACAAGATTGATAGCCTGCGGTAGCAGTCTTCTTAAGACTTGTGGGATGATGATGTGGTAGTAAAGTTGAACATTAGTCAAGTCGAGTGCCTATCCACTTTCAAACTGATGTTTAGGGAGAGAAGTGATAGCTCCACGTACCAAGTCTCCCATTTCAGCTGTTCCCCAGAGGGTAAAAATGATAATAGCTGAAGTCTCACCTGAGATATTGATATTAAAGTTTCGAGCCAAGCCAAAGTAAACGATGAAGAGTAGCACCAGCTGGGGCATGATACGGATAAATTCCAGATACAATCGTGTTAAAAATCGTATGATTCTAGAATGGGAGGTCATGATGATTCCCATGACTGTTCCGAACATCATGGATAAGAGGACAGACAGGATGGATATCCCAATCGTAACGCCCAACCCCTGTAAGATTCTCAGGAGATTATTTCCTTGAAAGAGTACTTGGATTCCCGAATCCTGCATGGCGGGTCCTCCTTTCTATCCAGCTAAAGACCAGTGAGATGGGTAGCAGCATGATCAGATAAGCAACTACCAACATAGCTAGCGCAATGTCTGTCTCATAGTAGAGACCAATCAAATCCTTGGCGACGTACATGAGGTCGGCCAAAGCCACTGCTGAGAAAACAGAGGTTTCCTTGATAAGGAAAATGACATTGGCACTAAAGGAGGGGAGTGCCACCGCTGTTGCTTGCGGAAGAACCACATAGCGAAAGACCTGTAGAGGTGTCAGACCAATAGCGAGGCCAATCTCCTGCTGGGTTTGACTGATGGCTTCCAGCCCACTTCGGAAAGATTCTGCCATATAGGAGCCTCCTAAAAAGACAAGGCCAAGCGTTGCACAGACTTCTGAAGATAGGACAATCCCGATTCGGGGAAGACCGAAGTAGAGAAAGAAGAGTTGAATCAAAAGGGGCGTATTACGTGACAATTCAATGTAGGCTGTCGCTACTTGCGCCAAAACAGGGATTCGATAATGTCGGATGATACTAACGATTAAACCGAGCAGAAAGGATCCCAAAATTCCCCAAACTGCAATATGCAAGGTCAGAAAGAATGCCTTTTGATATAGTGGTAGATATTGTTCAACAATGGACCAATCCAAAAATAGAACCTCCCATCTAGAAATAATACAGTTATTGTAGCACTTAAAATCTTCTTTGGATAATATCTATTTTTTATTGCCGTTATAAGGATTTTTTACCATAGACATAAAATTTCTGAAATTTCCAAACAAAATATTTGAAAAGTTTTGAAAAAGAGTTAAGATATTTTTGTAATATACAAAGTGAACGCTTACTTATTAAGGAGGGCATTTTATGTCATACAAAACAAGCAATGCAGAAGGTCATGTAGATTTCATCAATACCTATGATTTGGAGCCAATGGCGCAACAAGTTATTCCTAAAGCAGCATTTGGCTATATCGCTAGTGGGGCGGAAGATACTTTCACTTCTTTCCAGTGATTTTAGCGTCAGGTTCTTTTTAGTTTTTAAAGATTATCCGTGAATTTCTTGCTTATTTATGATAAAATGGGGTATCGCAAAAAATGACTCATCGTATTCAATTTTGAGTAAAACTAGGAGGATCCCATGTCTACAGAACATATGGAAGAACTAAATGACCAGCAGATTGTTCGCCGTGAAAAAATGGCTGCGCTCCGCGAACAAGGAATCGATCCTTTCGGAAAACGTTTTGAACGTACTGCAAATTCACAAGAATTAAAAGATAAATATGCCAACCTCGATAAAGAACAATTACACGATAAAAACGAAACAGCTACTATCGCAGGACGCTTGGTAACCAAACGTGGTAAAGGAAAAGTTGGTTTTGCCCACCTTCAAGACCGCGAAGGCCAGATTCAGATCTACGTTCGTAAGGATGCTGTCGGTGAAGAAAACTACGAAATCTTCAAAAAAGCAGACCTTGGTGACTTCCTTGGTGTCGAAGGTGAAGTGATGCGTACGGATATGGGAGAACTCTCTATCAAGGCAACCCACATCACACACTTGTCTAAGGCTCTTCGTCCTCTTCCTGAGAAATTCCATGGTTTGACAGATGTTGAAACAATTTACCGTAAACGTTACCTTGACTTGATTTCTAATCGTGAAAGCTTTGAACGCTTTGTCACTCGTTCAAAAATCATCTCTGAAATCCGTCGTTACCTTGACCAAAAAGGATTCCTTGAAGTGGAAACACCTGTTCTTCATAATGAAGCCGGTGGTGCTGCTGCCCGTCCATTTATCACCCACCACAATGCCCAAAACATTGACATGGTGCTTCGTATCGCGACTGAGCTTCACTTAAAACGCCTTATCGTGGGTGGTATGGAACGTGTCTATGAAATTGGCCGTATCTTCCGTAACGAAGGAATGGACGCTACTCATAACCCTGAGTTTACTTCTATCGAAGTTTACCAAGCTTATGCAGACTTCCAAGACATCATGGACTTGACGGAAGGCATTATCCAACACGCTGCTAAATCAGTTAAGGGCGATGGCCCAGTCAACTACCAAGGTACTGAAATCAAGATTAACGAACCATTTAAGCGTGTTCATATGGTGGATGCTATCAGAGAAATTACTGGTGTCGATTTCTGGCAAGACATGACTTTAGAAGAAGCTAAAGCTATCGCTGCTGAGAAGAAAGTTCCAGTTGAGAAACACTACACTGAGGTTGGTCACATCATCAATGCCTTCTTTGAAGAGTTTGTTGAAGAAACTTTAATCCAACCAACCTTTGTCTATGGACATCCAGTAGCTGTATCTCCACTCGCTAAGAAAAATCCTGAAGACCAACGCTTTACTGACCGTTTCGAGCTCTTTATCATGACTAAGGAGTACGGTAATGCCTTTACTGAACTCAACGACCCAATCGACCAACTTAGCCGTTTTGAAGCCCAAGCTAAAGCCAAAGAACTTGGTGATGATGAAGCGACAGGAATCGACTATGACTACATTGAAGCTCTTGAATACGGTATGCCACCAACAGGTGGTTTGGGAATCGGTATCGACCGTCTCTGCATGCTCCTCACTGATACAACAACTATCCGTGATGTATTGCTCTTCCCAACAATGAAATAAATTCTTATCCTCTGGCTCTTACCAGAGGATTTTTTGATTCAAAAAGAGACTGAATTTAAGGAGAAAATGAAGTGTAGTATATTGAAGTTGAAATAGTACACTTTGATTTCTAAGACATTGTTAGAAATTGGTTTAAATTCCCTAAGCAATTTGTGCATGTTTTATTTCATTTTACGATAGTACGCTGAAACTGTTCAAAAAGTACTAGAAATTGACTTGGATTCCCCAATTGATTTGTTCAGATTCACTATAAATAAAAAATTAATAAGTGGGATAGGAAGTTAGCGTCAACTAGGATAGTATCTTGCTTAAACAGTATATATGGGATTGATATAAGTCCATAGGTCCTATTAGAGGATGTTCTGGTGTCTTATTCACTTGTTTTTTTATAGTATTAGTAGATAGAATCCGCAAATAAAAAAGTAGTTCAAATGCCTGGCAGCAAAAAATCTCAACGATTCACTTAATATAGACTAAAGTTTAGAGTTTAAGGAAAGTAGGGCTAGTATATTGTATGAAAAAATAAGATGGTTTTTAAGCAAAACTCTTGAAAATGATTGAAAAAAGAGTTATTATAGTTGTGTAGTAAAAAGCAAACGCTTACTTAATCAAGGAGGGCATTTTATGTCATACAAAACAAGCAATGCAGAAGGTCATGTAGACTTCATCAATACCTATGATTTGGAGCCAATGGCGCAACAAGTTATTCCTAAAGCAGCATTTGGCTATATCGCTAGTGGGGCGGAAGATACTTTCACTTTAAGAGAGAATATCCGCGCCTTTAACCACAAACTCATCGTTCCTCATACACTTTGCGATGTTGAAAATCCAAGTACAGAGATTGAATTTGCAGGTGAAAAACTATCTTCACCAATCATTATGGCGCCTGTTGCGGCTCATAAATTGGCAAATGAACAGGGGGAAGTGGCGACTGCGCGTGGTGTGCATGAGTTTGGTTCTCTTTATACAACCAGCTCTTACTCTACTGTTGACCTTCCAGAGATTTCTGAAGCCCTTCAAGGGACACCCCATTGGTTCCAATTTTACTTTAGTAAGGATGACGGTATCAACCGCCACATCATGGACCGTGTGAAGGCTGAAGGTTATAAAGCGATTGTCTTGACGGCAGATGCTACTGTAGGGGGGAATCGTGAAGTGGATAAGCGTAATGGTTTTGTCTTCCCAGTTGGCATGCCGATTGTTGAAGAATACCTGCCAGAAGGTGCTGGTAAATCAATGGACTTTGTTTACAAATCAGCTAAACAACGCTTGTCTCCACGCGATGTAGAATTTATCGCTGAATACTCTGGTCTTCCTGTGTATGTCAAGGGACCACAATGCCGTGAGGACGTTGAACGTTCACTTGCTGCAGGAGCTTCTGGTATCTGGGTAACCAACCACGGTGGTCGTCAAATCGACGGTGGACCAGCTGCCTTTGACTCGCTTCAAGAAGTGGCAGAAGCAGTTGATAGACGTGTGCCGATTGTCTTTGACTCTGGTGTTCGTCGTGGTCAACACGTCTTTAAAGCCTTGGCTTCAGGAGCAGACTTGGTAGCTATTGGTCGCCCTGTTATTTATGGCTTGGCTCTCGGTGGTAGTGTCGGTGTGCGTCAAGTCTTTGAACACTTGAATGCGGAATTGAAGACAGTTATGCAATTGTCTGGAGCTCAGACCATTGAAGATGTCAAACACTTTAAGCTCCGTCACAATCCATACAACCCAACCTTCCCAGTTGACCCTCGTGACTTAAAATTGTATTGATAAAACAGATTGCCTTCACTGAATGTGGAGGTTTTTCTTCGTGTATTGGAAGAATAAATCGCTATCGAAAACTATAGTAAAATGAAATAAGAATAGGACAAATCAATCAGGACAGTTAAATCGATTTCTAACAATGTTTTAGAAGTAGAGGGGTACTATTCTAGTTTCAATCTACTATATATAAAGATATTTTTCGGTTAAATATCTTGCTAAGGCTTTCATTTTTTGCTATACTGGTTCAGTAATTAAATAATAGAGACATTTGGGGTGCTTTAGGCTGAGATAATACCCATTGAACCTGATACAGTTAAGACTGGCGAAGGGAAATGTGAACAGTTTTTTCGTATGGTGAAATGAACGGTCTAATCTTGTAAGTCAACTCTAATTCTTGATTGTAATTGGAGTTTTTTGTTTATATAAACTGGATAGGCTTGTTTAGTTAGCTCTCTGCAAATACTCTCGATGTGTTTTAAAAGGATCAAGTGGAATTACGATTTTGCTTGATATTTCTTGGTGTTTTATTAATTACTAACAAGTAAAGAGAGGAGAAGTAAATATGGAAACACAAGACTATGCATTTCAGCCAGGTTTGACTGTTGGAGAATTATTAAAAAGCAGTCAGAAGGATTGGCAGGCTGCAATCAATCATCGTTTTGTTAAGGAACTTTTTGCGGGGACAATTGAGAATAAGGTCTTAAAGGACTATCTGATTCAAGATTATCACTTCTTTGATGCCTTCTTATCCATGCTGGGTGCCTGCGTAGCTCACGCAGATAAACTTGAATCCAAGCTTCGTTTTGCCAAGCAACTAGGCTTTCTTGAAGCAGATGAAGATGGTTATTTCCAAAAGGCTTTTAAAGAGTTAAAAGTAGCAGAGAATGACTATCTAGAAGTGACTTTGCACCCTGTAACAAAAGCCTTTCAGGATCTAATGTATTCGGCGGTGGCTTCATCAGACTATGCCCATCTTTTGGTCATGCTGGTCATTGCAGAAGGTCTCTATTTAGACTGGGGTTCTAAAGATTTGGCTTTACCTGAAGTCTATATTCATTCGGAATGGATCAATCTCCACAGAGGTCCTTTCTTTGCAGAGTGGGTTCAATTTCTGGTTGACGAACTCAATCGTGTCGGTAAAAATCGAGAAGATTTGACAGAACTTCAGCAACGCTGGAATCAAGCAGTCGCTTTAGAATTAGCTTTTTTTGATATTGGTTACGATGTCTAGAGAAGGCTCATGATATTTACAAATTTGATGAGGTAATACTCTTCGAAAATCTCTTCAAACCACGTCAGTTTCACCTTGCCGTAGGTATGGTTACTGACTTCGTCAGTTCTATCCACAACCTCAAAACAGTGTTTTGAGCTGACTTCGTCAGTCTTATCTACAGGTTCAAAGCAGTGTTTTGAGCAATCTGCGGTTAGCTTCCTAGTTTGCTCTTTGATTTTCATTGAGTATAAATCATTCAACGTAAATGAAAAAAATTTCTTAACGAAAGATAGAGATAAATCGAAATCAGTAGATCGTATAAAGTGAAAAGGAAGGATTTCAATATGACAAGTTTAAAATTATTAAAAGAAAAAGCACCATTGGTCATTTGTATAACCAATGATGTAGTAAAAAATTTCACAGCAAATGGATTAGTAGCACTGGGCGTCTCACCAGCCATGAGTGAGTTTCCAGCAGATTTAGAGGATTTGTTAAAGTATGCTGGTGGTTTATTAATAAACATAGGAACATTGACAGATGAAAATTGGAAATTATACCAAGCTGCTCTGAAAATTGCGGAGAAATATAATGTCCCAGCAGTTTTAGATCCTGTAGCCTGTGGAGCAGGAGAATATAGAAAAAAAGTAGCAGATGATCTAATCAACAATTATAAACTAGCAGCGATTAGAGGAAATGCTGGCGAGATTGCCTCTTTAGTAGGAATAGATGTGGCATCTAAAGGAGTAGATAGTGCGGGCGTAGATAATATTGACGAAATTGCTCTAGCAGCAAATGAGAAGTTCAATATTCCAATAGTAGTAACAGGTGAAGTGGATGCCATTGCTGTTAATGGAGAAGTGGTAACGATTCATAATGGTAGTGCTATGATGCCGAAAGTCATTGGGACAGGATGCTTATTAGGAGCTGTAGTAGCAAGCTTTATCGGACTAGAAAAAGGTCAAGAATTGAAATCATTAGAAACAGCAATGTTAGTTTACAATATCGCTGGAGAAATGGCAGAAAAACGTCCAAATGGACATCTTCCTGGGACATTTAAAGTTGAATTTATAAATGCCTTATACGAGATTACAGATGAAGATGTAAAGGAATTCAAAAGAGTGAAGTAAGATGTTTCATAAAGAATTACTAAAACTATATTTTATTTGTGGAACGACTACTTGCCAAGGAAAAAATCTATATACAGTCGTTGAGGAAGCCTTAAAAGGTGGTATAACCTTATTTCAATTTCGAGAAAAAGGTGAGAGTGCTTTAGAAGGCTTAGAAAAACTTGAGCTAGCTATCCAAATTAAAGAACTTTGTAAAAAATACAATGTTCCATTTATCGTTAATGACGATATAGATTTAGCAATGGAAATTGACGCCGATGGCGTACATGTTGGTCAAGATGATATTGGTGTTGATGAAATTAGAAAATTGATGCCAGATAAAATAATTGGTCTTTCTATAAGAAACGAAGAAGAATTTCAACAATCAAAAGTTGAATATGTAGATTATGTAGGTGTTGGGCCTGTATTTGATACCCAGTCAAAAGATGATGCTGGTGGTGCTATAGGTTATGAAGGTCTTGAATTGATGAGAAAACTATTGCCACAAATGCCTTTAGTTGCAATTGGTGGGATACAGACGAAACATATTAAAGACATTATAAAGACCAATGTTGACGGCGTTTCAATCATTTCGGCAATATCGTATGCAAAAAATATAGAAAAAACTGTTCGGGAAATGAGTGAACAATAGATATCTATCCTTGGATTCTAAGTAAGTAGGATTTTCCTTTTTTAAAAAGCTATGTCTAGATTCAGCTTGAATGGCTAATTCATCAAACAGGTCATTTGTTTTTTGCAAAAGAAAGATCTGCTGTCTTTGTGAGTGCAAGGCTGTATCTCCAGTTCAATTTCTTGAACTAGTATAAAATGTGTGTTATAATAATCACATAATTAAATAATAAAGGCATTTGGGGTGCTTTAGGCTGAGATGATACCCATTGAACCTGATACAGTTAAGACTGGCGAAGGGAAATGTGAAATGTTTTTTTCGTATGTCGAAAAGAACTGTCTAATCTTGTAAGCTGAACTCTAATTCGTATCTGTAATTAGAGTTTTTTCTTTTACGAAACTGGATGAAGATGATATAGTAGATTGAAATAAGATGCGAACAAATCAATTAGAAAATTCAAATTAATTTCTAGAAATATTTTAGCATTCCTGTGTACTGTTCTAAATTCAATCTGCTATACAAAGTATTTAGGTCGGTCTTCTTGAGTGCCCCACTTTTCTTTTAAAAAAGGAGTTTTTTATGTTGAAAAAATGGCAGTTAAAAGATGTTATCTTGCTTGCTTTCTTGTCTATCTTTTTTGGTGGGGTTTTCGTTGGTTCAGGATATGTGTATAATATTCTCAGTCTACTCTTAACACCTCTTGGTTTGCAGGCCTTTGCCAATGAAATCCTCTTCGGTCTCTGGTGTATGGCTGCGCCCATTGCTGCCATCTTTGTTCCGAGAGTCGGAAGTGCAACGATTGGAGAAGTGCTAGCTGCGCTTGCTGAAGTCCTTTATGGTAGCCAATTTGGTCTAGGAGCTCTTTTGTCTGGCTTGGTTCAAGGTTTGGGAAGTGAATTTGGTTTTATCGTAACTAAGAATCGCTATGAAAGTTGGCTCTCTCTAACTGCTAATAGTATTGGGGTTACGCTTGTTAGCTTTGTCTATGAATACATTAAGTTAGGTTACTACGCCTTTTCCCTTCCGTTTGTCCTTTCCTTACTTGTGGTACGTTTTATTTCTGTTTATTTCTTCTGTACCATCTTGGTTCGTGCCATTGTCAAACTCTATCATCAGTTTGCAACTGGAGGAAAAGCATAGATGGGTCTGGAACTACGAGCGATTCAGTCCCCAATCTTCTCTGAGCCGTTTGATTTTACTTTTCATGCGCAAGCCTTTACCTTGTTAGTTGGGAGCAGTGGTTCAGGAAAATCCAGCCTTTTTCAAGTCATTGCCCAAGTCAGTTCTCTTCCCTATAGTGGTCAAGTCCTGATAGATGGGAGCGAGGTCAGTCAGCTTTCTATCATCGCACGTGTCCAGAAGGTTGGCATTCTCTTTCAAAATCCCAATCATCAATTTACCATGGAGAACTTGTTTGAGGAGCTGATTTTCACCTTGGAGAATATCGGCTATCACCTTCAGGAAATTGATTCTAAAATAGCAGAGGTTGTCCAGCAATGTCGTTGCGAGGCAATCTTACACCGTCCCATTCATCACCTATCAGGTGGGGAAAAGCAAAAAGCAGCGCTGGCTGTCCTCTTTGCCATGAATCCTAGGGTCTATCTCTTGGATGAGCCCTTCGCTTCTATTGACCGCAAGAGCAGAATCGAGATATTGGAGATTCTAAAAGAGTTGGCTCTTGATGGGAAGACAGTTATTTTGTGCGACCATGATTTATCTGACTATAAAGCCTATATCGACCATATGGTTGAGCTAAGAGACGGAAAACTAAGGGAAGTGTTTCAAATCCCTTCCTATGAGATGACACAGGTTGCTTCAAAGGAAGTTGCTTCTAGCCCGGAACTATTCCATATGAACCGTGTGACTGGTGAGCTTGGTAATCGCCCCCTCTTTTCAATTGCTGATTTCACATTCTATCAAGGGATTTCCTGTATCCTGGGTGACAATGGTGTCGGGAAATCAACCCTCTTTCGCTCTATTCTTCAATTTCAAAAGTATAAGGGGCGCATTGCATGGAAGGGGACAGTCCTGAAAAAGAAAAAGAGTTTGTACCGTGATCTGACGGGTGTTGTTCAGGAAGCTGAGAAGCAGTTTATCCGAGTCAGTCTGCGAGAGGAGCTTCGATTAGATGGACCTGATTCTGAAAGAAATCAGCGGATTTTTCAAGCTTTACGATATTTTGATTTGGAGCAGGCAGTCGATAAGAGTCCCTATCAATTAAGTGGTGGTCAGCAAAAAATTCTTCAGCTCCTGACCATCTTGACCAGTAAGGCTTCCGTGATCTTGCTAGATGAACCTTTTGCAGGTTTGGATGATAGAGCCTGCCATTATTTTTGCAAGTGGATTGTGGAGGAGAGGAATCAAGGAAGAAGTTTTCTGCTCATTAGTCATCGTTTAGACCTTTTGATTTCTGTGGTTGATTATTGGATTGAGATGACTAGTCAGGGGCTCAGTCATGTGAAAGAAGTGACCATTACCAAACCACTTACATCTCAGAGTAGCAATACCCAAGGGGAGGTGAGATAGTATGGTCAAAGTAGCAACCCAGACACCGATTATCAGTCTCTTCTTGCTGATTTTATCCTTGGAAACATCTTTCATTCCTTCGATTGCTCTGAATCTTTCGGTAGTCGCATTTTGTATTCTCTTTATGCTCTATTACCGTCGATTTAAAATGTTAGCTTGGATGATCATACTTGCCATTTTACCATCTTTTGCCAACTACTGGGCAGTTCAGTTACACGGAGATGCTTCACAGGCAGTCATGCTTGGAACGAGGGCCTTTGTGACAGTTTGTATCGGCCTTGTCTTTGTTTCCTCTATTTCACTAAAAGAGCTTCTCTTGTACTTGGCTCAAAAGGGGCTATCACGCTCTTGGTCCTATGCCTTGATTGTGGTATTCAATTCCTTTCCTCTCATTCAGCAAGAAATCAAGTCCCTCAAAGAAGCTTGCCTATTACGTGGTCAAGAACTGCATTTTTGGTCGCCCTTGATTTACAGTAAGGTTCTGATGACAGTCTTTAGGTGGCGCCATCTTTACCTGAGAGCTCTGTCTGCTCATGGATATGACGAACATGCACAGTTGAAGAATAGCTATCGGACTTTTTATATTCCTAAAAAAACAAAATTAATCTACCTGCTTTTCTTTTTATTGCTTCAAACCAGTCTATTTTTATAAAGGAGTTATTATGGAATTTACAGATATTGCGATGGAATTATCCAAGAAAGCTTGGCAGGCTTCCTTTCATCATCCCTTTATTTTACAATTACAAGAGGGGAATTTAGAACCTGCCATTTTTCGCTATTACCTGATTCAGGATGCCTACTATCTGAAGGCCTTCTCAGAAATCTATCATCTTTTGGCTGATAAGACTTCAAACCAAGAGATGAAAAGACTCTTGAAACAAAATGCTCAGGGTTTAGTGGAGGGTGAGTTATTTATTCGCCAACAATTTTTCAAGGAAATGGAAATCAGCGACCAGGAAATGGAGCAACATCCAATTGCTCCAACCTGTTATCATTACATTTCTCATATTTATAGGCAATTTGCAGAACCGAACTTAGCCATCGCTTTTGCAAGCTTGCTTCCTTGTCCTTGGTTATACCATGATATAGGCAAATCACTTAATCTTAAACCATCACCAAATCCTCTCTATCAACAATGGATTGAAACTTATATTACGGATGAGTTAGAGCAACAGATCAGAGAGGAGGGAGCACTGGTCAATCAGCTCTATCGAGAAAGTGATGAGACAGATAAGCAAAAAATGCTAGATGCCTTCCACATCAGTGTTCATATGGAAGCCAAGTTTTGGGAGATGGCTTACCAACACCAGACATGGAAGAGCGATTTACAGTCTTTAGAAAAAGGAGAAGAATAGAAACATGAGAAAGCACCAACTACAAGTTCACAAATTGACCATTTTATCTATGATGATTGCCCTTGATGTAGTCCTTACACCTATCTTTCGGATTGAGGGAATGGCACCGATGTCCAGTGTAGTCAATATTCTAGCGGGAATCATGATGGGACCTGTTTATGCCTTGGCTATGGCTACAGTGACAGCCTTTATCCGTATGACGACTCAAGGGATTCCGCCTTTAGCTCTCACAGGAGCGACTTTTGGAGCCCTTCTAGCAGGTCTCTTTTATAAGTACGGTCGAAAATTTTACTTTTCTGCCTTGGGAGAAATTGTGGGAACAGGTATTATTGGTTCTATTGTTTCCTATCCTGTTATGGTGCTCTTTACAGGATCGGCTGCTAAGCTTAGTTGGTTTATCTACACGCCTCGATTTTTCGGAGCAACCTTGATTGGTACAGCGATTTCCTTTATTGCATTTAGATTTTTAATCAAGCAGGAATTCTTTAAAAAAGTGCAAGGATATTTCTTTGCTGAAAGGATAGAATGATGCAGGCATTGACAAATCCTTTTCCTATAGGCTCTAGTTCCCTCATTCACTGTATGACCAATGAGATTTCTTGTGAGATGCTGGCAAATGGGATTTTGGCTCTGGGATGCAAACCTGTCATGGCAGATGATCCCCGTGAAGTTCTTGATTTTACTAAGCAAAGCCAGGCTCTCTTCATCAATTTGGGGCATTTGTCAGCTGAGAAGGAAAAAGCAATCCGCATGGCAGCTTTGTATGCAAACCAATCTTCTCTCCCGATGGTAGTAGATGCGGTTGGCGTAACGACTTCATCCATTCGTAAGAGCTTAGTTAAAGACCTTTTAGACTATAGACCTACGGTCCTTAAAGGAAACATGTCAGAAATTCGAAGTCTTGTTGGATTAAAGCATCACGGCGTTGGGGTCGATGCGAGTGCTAAAGATCAAGAAACGGAGGATTTGCTTCAAGTCTTGAAAGACTGGTGTCAGACCTATCCTGGTATGCCATTCTTAGTCACAGGTCCCAAGGACCTTATTGTTTCGGAGAATCAAGTTGCTGTACTTGAGAATGGCTGTACTGAATTAGACTGGATAACAGGGACAGGAGACTTGGTTGGAGCCTTAACAGCTGTTTTTCTCAGCCAAGGAAAGACTGGTTTTGAAGCTTCTTGCTTAGCAGTCTCTTATCTCAATATCGCTGCTGAGAAAATAGTTGTTCAAGGAATGGGATTGGAAGAATTTCGTTACCAAGTACTCAATCAGCTTTCGCTCCTAAGAAGAGATGAAAATTGGCTAGATACCATCAAAGGAGAGGTTTATGAATAGAGAAGCGCTTAGACTATATTTGGTAACCAATCGCTATCAAGATTCCGTGGAAAGCTTTCTTGCAAAAGTTGAGACGGCCTGCCGTTCAGGGGTTACCATAGTCCAATTGCGAGAAAAAAATCTCACAACCAATCAATATTATCAACTGGCAAAACAAGTCAAGGAAATAACAGATGCTTATCAGGTACCCTTGATAATCGATGATCGGTTGGATGTTTGTCTTGCGGTTGATGCTGCTGGTCTGCATATTGGAGATGACGAACTCCCAGTTTCGGTTGCCCGACAAGTCTTGGGTCCTGAAAAAATCCTCGGTGTCACCGCTAAAACGGTTAAAAGAGCTCTGGAAGCGGAGAAATCAGGTGCAGATTACTTGGGGACAGGAGCCATTTTTCCGACAACCACCAAGGAAAATGCACCCATCACCCTGATTTCAACCTTGAAAACAATTTGCCAAACGGTTGCCATTCCAATAGTTGCTATTGGCGGCTTGACTTCGGAGAATATTGATCAGCTTATGGGCACTGGCATAGCTGGTGTAGCTGTTGTACGTGATTTGATGCAAGCAGAAGATATTGAGGCAAAAACGCAAGCCTTTTTAACAAAGTTGCATGACATTCTTTCCTAATTAATACTCAATGAAAATCAAAGAGTAAACTAGAAAGCTAGTCGCAGGTTGCTCAAAGTACTGCCTTGAGGTTTTAGATAAGACTGACGAAGTCAGCTCAAAACAGTGTTTTGAAGTTGCAGATGGAAGCTGACGTAGTTTGAAGAGATTTTCGAAGAGTATAAAAACTCTCTAATTCCCTTAAAGTGGGAACTAGAGAGTTTTTTTCTTAATCTTTAAAAGTTGTATGGTTGACTGGACCAGAACCATGACCGAGTTGAGGGGCATCTTGAATAGCTTTTGTGATAAAGGCCTTGGCCTTATCAACTGCCTGGTAAAGACTCTTGCCCTTGGCTAGTTCAGCAGTAATCACTGCAGCAAAGGTACATCCAGTACCATGGGTGTGACAGGTTTGAATTCGTGGGCTTTCCCAGACAAATTGTTCATTCTTGGTAAAGAGGAAATCTTTAGCACCACCTTTGAGATGTCCGCCTTTGAGATGTCCGCCTTTGATAACCACAGACTGAGGACCAAATTCTTTTAAAATCAGGCGACCAGCACGCTGCATGTCTTCGGGGTCATGGATTGAAAAACCAACAATCTCTTCTGCTTCAGGAAGATTTGGCGTAATAATAGTTGCTAGAGGTAGTAAGTTTGTTTTGAGATAGTCTCTAGCATTTGAGTCAATCAAGGCATCTCCACTTGTAGCAACCATAACAGGATCAAGGACATAGGGACAATCCAGTTTTTTAAGATAGGGTTGGATGATTTCCATGATTTCAGTAGTAGCCAACATTCCAGTTTTTACAGCCTGAGGTGGAATATCAGAAAAGACACTCTCCAATTGGGCTTTCAACATTTGAGGAGAAACGTGCTCGATTAGCTGAACACCTCTGGTATTTTGAGCGACAAGACTGGTTACAACAGCCATTCCATAGACATCTCTCGCTTGGAATGACTTTAAATCTGCCATAATGCCAGCACCACCACTAGGGTCAGTCCCTGCAATGGTCAAAGCAACGGGTAAATAAGTCATCTAAAACCTCCCAACCAACTGAAGTTTGTATTCTTAAGAACAAGCTAGTCTGTTTTAGAAAGGCAATAGAAGACTGCTAGTCCCCATTATCATTTCCACTTCCATCAGCTAGCATTACCTAGATTGAGTCAGAGGGATCTAACAGTCGTTAATCTCAGCTTTACGCACCCCTAGTGGTTGTTTTCTTTTTTCTTTAGTATAGCATATTTTTATTGTTTATATAGTAATATTTGACTGCAAATCGTTTTTCAAATGATTAAAATTCTATTTTTCGAAGAAAATATTATTTCTATAATTGACAAATGTAGATTTTAAGAGTATACTGATGAGTGTAATTGACAAATGTAGATTTTGGAGGTATGGTAATGCAGATTTCAGATGCAGAATGGCAGGTCATGAAGATTATTTGGATGCAGGGGGAGCAGACCAGTACAGATTTGATTAGGGTTTTGGCAGAGCGGTTCGACTGGTCCAAGTCAACCATTCAAACTCTTTTGGCTCGTTTGGTTGAGAAAGAGTGTCTGACTCGGAAAAAAGAAGGCAAGTTCTTTGTTTATTCAGCCCTTTTAACTCTAGACCAAAGTCGGGATTTACTTGTCCAAGATATCAAAGACAAGGTTTGTTCCCGTAGGATTAGGAATTTGTTGGCTGACTTGATTGTAGAATGTGAATTTACTCAGACTGACTTGGAAGACTTGGAAGCTGTGATTTCAGAGAAGAAATCAAGTGCTGTAACAGAAGTAAGATGTAATTGTATGTAAAGGAGACGTCATGTTAAATAGTATTGTAACCATTATTTGTATTGCCCTTATCGCGTTTATCTTGTTTTGGTTTTTCAAAAAGCCTGAAAAATCTGGACAAAAAGCCCAGCAAAAAAACGGATACCAAGAGATTCGAGTGGAAGTCATGGGAGGCTATACTCCTGAGTTGATTGTCCTCAAGAAATCAGTGCCAGCCCGCATTGTCTTTGACCGCAAGGATCCTTCACCATGTCTGGATCAAATTGTTTTTCCAGATTTTGGTGTACATGCGAACCTGCCAATGGGGGAAGAGTATGTAGTGGAAATCACGCCTGAACAGGCTGGAGAGTTTGGCTTTGCTTGTGGTATGAACATGATGCACGGCAAGATGATTGTAGAGTAGGTGGAGACTATGACAGAAATTGTGAAAGCAAGCTTAGAAAATGGCATTCAAAAAATCCGTATCCGAGCTGAAAAAGGCTATCATCCAGCCCATATCCAGCTTCAAAAGGGAATTCCAGCTGAGATTACCTTTCATCGTGCTACTCCTTCAAACTGTTATAAGGAAATTCTGTTTGAAGAAGAAGGTATCTTGGAACCAATCGGCGTAGATGAGGAGAAAGTCATTCGTTTTACACCTCAAGAATTAGGGCGACATGAATTTTCTTGTGGCATGAAGATGCAAAAGGGAAGCTATATAGTCGTTGAGAAGACTCGAAAATCTCTATCTCTCCTGCAACGTTTTTGGATTACTAGTATCTTTACTGTGCCTCTTGTGATTCTCATGATTGGGATGTTGACAGGTAGCATTAGTCATCAAGTCATGCATTGGGGAACCTTTCTAGCAACAACGCCTATTATGTTAGTTGCAGGTAAGCCATATATCCAGAGTGCTTGGGCCAGTTTTAAAAAGCACAATGCCAACATGGATACCTTGGTTGCGCTGGGAACTCTAGTGGCTTATTTCTATAGCCTAGTTGCTCTCTTTGCTGGTCTCCCTGTTTACTTCGAAAGTGCTGGATTTATCCTCTTTTTCGTTCTTTTGGGAGCAGTTTTTGAGGAAAAAATGAGAAAAAATACGTCCCAAGCTGTGGAGAAATTACTGGACTTGCAAGCTAAAACCGCAGAAGTCTTGAGTGATGATAGTTATGTCCAAGTTCCTTTGGAACAAGTCAAGGTAGGCGACCTGATTCGAGTGCGTCCCGGTGAAAAGATTGCTGTTGATGGTGTCGTAGTAGAAGGTGTCTCTAGTATTGACGAATCCATGGTGACAGGTGAGAGTCTGCCTGTGGACAAGACAGTTGGAGATACTGTCATTGGCTCAACCATCAATCATAGTGGAACGCTTGTCTTTAGAGCAGAAAAAGTTGGCTCAGAGACTGTTTTGGCTCAGATTGTGGATTTTGTGAAGAAAGCTCAGACAAGTCGTGCGCCGATTCAGGACTTGACGGATAAGATTTCAGGGATTTTTGTCCCAGTAGTTGTCATTTTAGGAATCATGACCTTTTGGGTTTGGTTCGTCTTGCTCAGGGATAGTGTGGTCGTGCTTGGAGCTAGCTTTGTGTCCTCTCTTCTCTACGGAGTGGCGGTTTTGATTATCGCCTGTCCTTGTGCCTTGGGACTTGCAACACCGACAGCCCTTATGGTGGGGACAGGACGTAGTGCCAAGATGGGGGTTCTCCTCAAAAATGGAACTGTCTTACAGGAAATCCAGAAAGTTCAAACTCTTGTCTTTGATAAGACCGGGACTTTGACGGAAGGGAAACCTGTGGTAACAGATATCATCGGCGACGAAGTAGAAGTGTTTGGATTGGCAGCCTCCTTGGAAGATGCTTCTCAACACCCACTGGCTGAGGCTATCGTTAAGCGAGCGAGTGAAGCTGGACTTGAGTTTCAAACTGTTGAAAATTTTCAGGCCTTGCACGGGAAAGGTGTTTCAGGGCGAATCAATGGAAAACAAGTTTTACTTGGAAATGCTAAAATGCTGGATGGCATGGATATTTCTAATACTTATCAAGATAAACTAGAAGAACTAGAAAAAGAAGCTAAGACAGTTGTGTTCTTAGCTGTTGACAATGAAATCAAAGGCTTGCTTGCTTTGCAAGATATTCCTAAGGAAAATGCTAAGCTAGCCATCAGTCAGCTAAAAAAACGTGGTCTCCGAACAGTCATGCTGACAGGAGACAATGCTGGTGTGGCGTGTGCTATTGCAGATCAAATCGGAATTGAAGAGGTCATTGCAGGCGTCTTGCCAGAAGAAAAAGCCCATGAAATCCATAAACTGCAACAGTCAGGGAAAGTAGCCTTTGTTGGGGACGGTATCAATGACGCTCCTGCCCTTAGTGTAGCAGATGTGGGGATTGCTATGGGAGCTGGAACAGATATCGCCATCGAGTCAGCAGATTTGGTGTTGACAACCAATAATCTTTTAGGAGTGGTTCGTGCCTTTGATATGAGTAAGAAAACCTTTCATCGAATTCTACTCAATCTTTTCTGGGCTTTTATCTACAATGTTGTCGGAATTCCGATTGCAGCAGGAGTCTTTTCAGGTGTTGGACTGGCTCTCAACCCAGAATTGGCAGGTCTAGCCATGGCCTTTAGTTCTGTATCTGTTCTGACCAGTTCCCTTCTGTTAAATTTTAGTAAAATAGACTAAAAGTAATGACTAGATTTCTTTGTTATAAAACAGAAATGACAGAACTTTCAAAACTGTATTAGAATAGAGAATAGAGAGTTTTGAGCAGATTTTTAGAAAAGTCAGCATAAATATGATACAGTGGAATAGTAAAAATTTGGAGAACGTTTCCAATTCTATGTAATCGTATTCTCCAAATCTAAAAAAATTGAAGGAGAGTTATCATTATGACTCAAGGGAAAATTACTGCATCTGCAGCAATGCTTAACGTATTGAAAACATGGGGCGTAGATACAATCTACGGTATCCCATCAGGAACACTCAGCTCATTGATGGACGCTTTGGCTGAAGACAAAGATATCCGCTTCTTACAAGTTCGCCACGAAGAGACAGGTGCTCTTGCAGCGGTTATGCAAGCTAAATTCGGCGGCTCAATCGGGGTTGCAGTTGGTTCAGGTGGTCCAGGTGCGACTCACTTGATTAACGGTGTTTACGATGCAGCTATGGATAACACTCCATTCCTAGCGATCCTTGGATCACGTCCAGTTAACGAATTGAACATGGATGCTTTCCAAGAGCTTAACCAAAACCCAATGTACAACGGTATCGCTGTTTACAACAAACGTGTAGCTTACGCTGAGCAATTGCCAAAAGTAATTGACGAAGCCTGCCGTGCTGCAATTTCTAAAAAAGGTCCAGCTGTTGTTGAAATTCCAGTAAACTTCGGTTTCCAAGAAATCGATGAAAACTCATACTACGGTTCAGGTTCATACGAACGCTCATTCATCGCTCCTGCTTTGAACGAAGTTGAAATCGACAAAGCTGTTGAAATCTTGAACAATGCTGAACGCCCAGTTATCTATGCTGGATTTGGTGGTGTTAAAGCTGGTGAAGTGATTACTGAATTGTCACGTAAAATCAAAGCACCAATCATCACAACTGGTAAAAACTTTGAAGCTTTCGAATGGAACTATGAAGGTTTGACAGGTTCTGCTTACCGTGTTGGTTGGAAACCAGCCAACGAAGTGGTCTTTGAAGCAGACACAGTTCTTTTCCTTGGTTCAAACTTCCCATTTGCTGAAGTTTACGAAGCATTCAAGAACACTGAAAAATTCATCCAAGTCGATATCGACCCTTACAAACTTGGTAAACGTCATGCCCTTGACGCTTCAATCCTTGGTGATGCTGGTCAAGCAGCTAAAGCTATCCTTGACAAAGTAAACCCAGTTGAATCAACTCCATGGTGGCGTGCAAACGTTAAGAACAACCAAAACTGGCGTGATTACATGAACAAACTCGAAGGTAAAACTGAGGGTGAATTGCAATTGTATCAAGTTTACAATGCAATCAACAAACATGCTGATCAAGACGCTATCTACTCAATCGACGTAGGTAACACTACTCAAACATCTACTCGTCACCTTCACATGACACCTAAGAACATGTGGCGTACATCTCCACTCTTTGCGACAATGGGTATTGCCCTTCCTGGTGGTATCGCTGCTAAGAAAGACAATCCAGATCGCCAAGTATGGAACATCATGGGTGACGGAGCATTCAACATGTGCTACCCAGACGTTATCACAAACGTTCAATACGACCTTCCAGTTATCAACCTTGTCTTCTCAAATGCTGAGTACGGCTTCATCAAGAACAAATACGAAGATACAAACAAACACTTGTTTGGTGTAGACTTCACAAACGCTGACTACGCTAAAATTGCGGAAGCTCAAGGAGCTGTTGGATTCACAGTTGACCGTATCGAAGACATCGATGCAGTTGTTGCAGAAGCTGTTAAATTGAACAAAGAAGGTAAAACTGTTGTCATCGATGCTCGCATCACTCAACACCGTCCACTTCCAGTAGAAGTACTTGAATTGGATCCAAAACTTCACTCAGAAGAAGCTATCAAAGCCTTCAAGGAAAAATACGAAGCAGAAGAACTCGTACCATTCCGTCTCTTCTTGGAAGAAGAAGGATTGCAATCACGCGCAATTAAATAATTCCTCTCGCCGAAAATCAAATATGAAACTTGTAGACTTTATTCTTTGATTTTCATAGAGCAGAACTTTAAAAGATCGGAGCAATCCGGTCTTTTTATGGAGGAGAGTAAATGAATTTAAATCAATTAGATATTATCGTTTCAAATGTTCCCCAAGTCTGTGCTGACTTGGAGCATATTTTGGATAAAAAGGCAGATTATGCTGATGATGGTTTTGCTCAGTTTACGATTGGTAGTCACTGCCTTATGTTGTCACAAAATCATTTGGTTCCTTTGGAAAACTTTCAGTCAGGAATCATTATTCATATCGAGGTTGAGGATGTAGACCAGAACTACAAACGGTTGAACGAGCTTGGTATAAAGGTTTTACACGGACCAACTGTAACCGATTGGGGAACAGAGTCCTTATTAGTTCAAGGACCTGCTGGTCTAGTGCTTGATTTTTATCGTATGAAATAGGTCGCGTAGTCATTTGACGTTAACCTTAGCTATTTTTAAAATAGAAATTGAGAATATGAACTATTGAAAGATCGGAGCAATCCGGTCTTTTTATATAAAGAAATTGCATATAATACTCATCTGCTTTCAAAAAGCATTCTAGTCCATCTCCGATTAACGATGGACTTTATCACCTCCTTCTCCAGTCCTTGTATGACATCTTGAAGTTGATTCATGATATCTTCCAAAGTTCGAAAGGCTTTATTCTTAAATCCACGTTTACGAATCTCTTTCCACACTTGTTCAATGGGGTTCATCTCTGGTGTGTATGGAGGAATAAATGCAAAACCAATATTAGTCGGAATCTTTAAGATACTTGATTTATGCCATATAGCATTGTCCATAACGAGTAAAAGATAATCATCTGGATAAGCTTGTGAAAGCTCTTCTAAAAAGGCGTTCATCCACTCAGTATTACATCTACCAGCTATTAAGAAAAATGATTCGCCTGTATGGGCATCAACAGCTCCATAACAATAGCGAAATTCTCGTATATAGTGACTATGGACATGTGGACCTACTCCTATTGGAGACCAACAAGATCCCAGTTTACTGATTCTACCGAAACCAGCCTCATCTTGGTACATCGAGCGAACCTTATGAAAACGTCTACTGGTTTTAAAGCGCTTTCTTTTCTTCTTGAATTGAGATTTTATTTTTAGACGCGACAATGGTTTGAGCGTCTGCTTTCCTAGGATGTTCTGGACGTGGCATAATATTTCGCCAACCATGGTGCTTCAACAGTTGATAGAAGGCATCACGTGTGTAGGAACGACCTAACTCCTTTTTATAAGCCTGAAATAAGGCATCAATTGTAACAAATTCTCCTGCCTCTGTAGCCTTCAAATGGCGAGCAAGAAAGGCTTTCTCTTCCTCAACTGTCATATATGCATGGTTACGACCACCACGTGTTTCTTGAAGGAGAGAGTCGAGTCCGAACTCCTCATATTTTTTTACATTTCGCCAAATCGTTGTTTGATTACAGTCTAAAAGCTCTATAATCTCTTTATAAGATTTGCCCATCAGACGAAATATAGTAGATTGAAACTAGAATAGTACACCTCTACTTCTAAAACATTTTTAGAAATCGATTTGACTGTCCTGATCGATTTGCCCTGTTCTTGTTTCGTTTTACTATAGAACGATTTGAAGGCGTTTATGATATTTAGCTGTACGAGAGTCTTTTAAAAGTGTTTTGATGGCTTGGATTTCTTCTTTAGTTGATTTCATATCACTATTATATAATGCTTTTTGATTTTAGTTTAGTATTATCGTAGAAAATGGACTCGGTGCTATGGATACACCGGATGAGAATGGTTATGTAGCAGATAACTATCGGATTACTTACTTAGAGGCCCACATCAAGGCCATGCGAGATGCCATTTACCAAGACGGGGTTGACTTGCTTGGTTATACGACTTGGAGCTGTATCGATCCGGTTTCAGCTGGCACAGGGGAAATGAATAAGCGCTATGGCTTTATCTATGTAGATCGAGATAATGTAGGAAACGGAGCTCTCAAACGTAGCAAGAAGAAGTCCTTCTATTGGTACAAGGATGTCATTGATAGCAATGGTGCAAGCATCGGGTAGAGCACATTTGTTTACTATTTTTATAAAATCTTCTCCCTGCTTTATAAGATGTAAAAAAGAGTTCAATTCGAACTCTTTTTTTGCTATAATGAGGGGAGAAAAATCAGACAGGAGATCGACATGTCAGAACCATTATTTTTACAATCAGTTATGCAAGAAAAAATCTGGGGTGGAGCCAAGCTACGTGATGAGTTTGGCTACGATATCCCAAGTGAAAAAATCGGAGAATATTGGGCCATCTCAGCCCATCCAAATGGAGTCTCTAAAGTTGCCAATGGTCGTTACGAGGGAACAGATCTTGCTACTTTGTATGCGGAACACCGTGAATTATTTGGCAATCGTCCAGAACCTGTATTTCCACTTTTGACCAAGATCCTCGATGCCAACGACTGGCTCAGTGTCCAAGTTCACCCAGACGATGCTTATGGACTCGAGCATGAAGGCGAACTCGGAAAAACAGAATGCTGGTACATTATCGCAGCGGATGAAGGTTCAGAGATTATCTACGGTCACAATGCCAAGTCAAAAGAAGAACTCCGCCAGCAAATCGAGGATAAGAACTGGGATGCGCTGTTGACAAAAGTGCCAGTTAAAGCAGGAGATTTCTTCTATGTACCAAGCGGTACCATGCACGCTATCGGGGCGGGTATCTTGATTCTTGAAACCCAGCAGTCTAGCGATACCACTTACCGTGTCTATGACTTTGACCGTAAGGATGACAAGGGCAATTTACGTGAACTTCACCTTGAAAAATCTATCGATGTCTTGAACATTGGTGAACCTGCAAATAGCCGTCCAGTGACAATCAAAGCAGATGATCTACGTTCCACTCTCCTTGTATCCAATGATTTCTTCGCAGTTTACAAATGGGAAATTACTGGAAAAGTTAACTTTGAAAAGACAGCTGACTACAGCTTGTTGAGTGTCTTGGCTGGTCAAGGTCAACTAACTGTTGACGGGAAAAACTATCCAATCCAAAAAGGGAGCCACTTTATCCTACCAAGTGATGTTGAATCTTGGACTCTAGAAGGGCAAGATTTAGAATTAATTGTTAGTCATCCATAAAAAAGAAAGGACCTGAGTTCATTACTCAAGTCCTTTTGATTACATAAATTGGGCGATGAAGACCACGATGATGATTGGAATGACGAAACGAAGAAGGAAGAGCCAGACTTGGAACAGTCCTTGTTTCCATGCTCTTTCATCGAGATGGAGTTCCTCCATTGCAAGAGCCTTTTTAAAGATATAGCCTGTAAAAAGTGAAAGGAAGAGAGCTCCAAATGGCATGAGGAGATTGGAAACCAAGAAGTCCATAGCGTCAAAGAAGGCTTTACCAAAAATGTGAACATCCGCCATGACACCGTAAGATAGGGCTGAAGGAATGCCAAAGACAAAGGTCAAAATTCCTAAAATAACACTCCATTTAGCACGCTTGCTGTTGTCCTGATTGGTGATATTGTCTACATTGATTTCCAGCATAACGACAGAAGAAGTGACAGTCGCAAAGAGGAAGAGGACATAGAAAATGGTTCCAAAAGGCATCTTGTCAAAGAGTTGAGGCAAGACGATAAAGACCAAGCTCGGTCCCCCTTCAGACTGGATATTGAAGGGGGACCGAGCTTGGAAAATGGCTAGACCTGCCATGATGGATACCGAGATATTCATGGCTACGATGGAGATTCTTGACTGGACCAGATTGGTTTTCTTGTCCAAGTAAGAAGCATAGGTCAACATGGCTGTAACCCCTAGTGAGAGGGCAAAGAAAGATTGTCTCAGAGCATAGAGGAGACCAGCGCTAGTCAGTTTTGAAAAATCTGGTTTGAGGAAGTAAAGAACCCCTTCCATGGCATTTGGCAAACTGAGAGAGCGTTCGATGATGACGACAAAGATGATAAAGAGCAGGGGCATCATGACTTTCGAAGCTCTTTCAATCCCTTTTTGAACCCCACGTGATACAATGAAGATATTCAATAGGATAAAGGTCGCTTGAGCTCCTAGGGCAATGGCTGGATTTGAAATGATTGAAGTAAATAACTGAGCATAATCACCCGTTCCACCAAGTTGGAACAATTTCCCAAACTCAATACCTAGATAGACTAGAATCCATCCTCCGATAACACTGTAAAAAGATAAGAGGATAAAGAGGGCAAAGGCGCCAATCCAACCGATAAAGTTGTACTTGTTATTCTTGCCCAGTTTTCCAAAGGTTTTGATAGCGGAAACGCCAGCACTACGGCCAAGGGCAAACTCAGCCAGCAGGAGAGGGAAATCGATTAAAATAGTGGAAATGAGAAAGATTAGTAAAAAGCCTCCACCGCCATTAGCAGCAGTCATGTAGGGAAACTTCCAAACGGAACCAAGCCCGATGACCGAGCCAGCAGATGCTAGAATAAAGCCAAGTTTCGACCCCCATTGTGATTTTTCTGACATAGTTAAACTCTGATCTCCTTTTTCAAAATAAGAAAAAGCTACTTGAGTTGTCAAATAGCCTTCTGTTTGATTGATAGACTTGACTATCCTATCATGTTTTCTAAGGTCTGTCAAGAAAACCATTTTCAAGTTTTCACACCTTTCTCAAAAACGCTTGACTCTGACCTAAGGGGAGGGGTTATACTATCATTGTAAGAAGGAAATCATGTACCATATAAAAGAAGCTGCGCAGCTTTCAGGTGTCTCTGTCAAGACCCTGCCCTGCATCACTATGACAAGATAGGACTCTTGGTCCCCTTAAAGTCGGAAAACGGCTATCGAACCTATAGTCAAGAGGATTTGGAACGCCTTTAGGTCATTCTTTACTACAAATATCTAGGCTTTTCTTTAGAGAAAATAGCAGAGCTGTTAAAGGAAGAAAGGACAGATTTATTGCCCCATTTAACTAGGCAGTTGGACTATCTAACTCGCGAAAGGCAACATCTGGATACCTTGATTTCCACCTTGCAAAAAACTATTCAAGAACAAAAAGGAGAAAGAAAAATGACCATTGAGGAAAAATTCACGGGATTTAGCTATCAAGACAATCAAAAATATCACCAAGAAGCGGTAGAGAAATATGGTCAAGAAGTCATGGGACAAGCGCTCGAACGCCAAAAAGGTCACGAAGACGAGGCTACGGCCGCCTTTAACCAAGTCTTTCAAACTTTGGCACAAAATCTTCAAGTTGGTTTACCTGCAACAGCAACCGAAAACCAAGAGCAAGCAGCCAAGCTCTTGCAAGCTATTCGCACTTATGGATTTGACTGCTCTATTGAGGTATTCGGTCATATCGGTAAAGGTTACGTCTACAACCCAGAGTTTAAGGAAAACATTGACAAGTTTGGTTCTGGAACAGCCCAGTACACGTCAGATGCCATTGCGGCTTACGTTCAGACAAATGCAGAATAAATAGACTAGGAATTTCCTCAATGTCATTAAGTTAGTGATCTAACTACTTGAATAGGAAGTGTGATTGAGATCA